>Ga0209709_10001804_pt1 | contig 19384 bp, 25 predicted proteins | sample ArcticOcean_MG_C_2_FD_187435 | JGI IMG/M metagenome (GOLD analysis project Ga0209709, IMG submission 187435) | Marine microbial communities from western Arctic Ocean - ArcticOcean_MG_CB4_136 (SPAdes) (version 2) | ecosystem: Environmental > Aquatic > Marine > Oceanic | place: Arctic Ocean... | reverse complement strand
TTAGGTTCAGTAATCTGGGCTTTTGACTTTGCGATGTCAGGATTGTTCTTCCCACTTGTACTAGGTGTATGGTGGAAAAGAGCGAATGGTCCTGGTGCTGTTGCAGGAATGCTTCTAGGATTAGCATCTGGTACTTGGTATCTAATTTGGGTACGTACTGGTGGAGCTGGATTCTTGGGTATTACTCAACTTACATTTGGTATCGTTGGAGCGTCGGTTAGTTTAGTTTCTATGGTAGTTGTTAGTTTACTAACAAAAGCACCAGACCAAGCTACTCAAGATATGATTGACGATCTTCGTATTCCGAGTGGTAAAACAATTCTTGGAAAACAACACTAATTAAATTTTAAATTGAGGGGCGATTTATTTCGCCCCTTAATTAAGTTAAAAACAAAATTCCTTTTTATATTTATGCCAGAAATGCACCCTTCTATTCTTATAATTGATTATATTTTAGGTGTGGTTATGTGGACTCTTATTGGAAGAGTTGCGATGAACATCTTTCAAAGAGAAAATTCAGAATTCTTTTTTATGAAAGCATTTGTAAAATTGACAAACCCATTAATCCGTTTATTTAAACCTATCACACCCTCGTTCATTATAGACCCTCTTGTTCCACTTTATGTAGCTTGGTTTTTTTATATGATCAGATTTTACCTTATGCCGTACCTATTAGGATATTCTGTCATGGGAATGTTATCTTTTCCTTTAGAAAGTGAAATTGCTACAGAAATTTATCGTATTTTTGGCAAATAATTAATTCAAATTAAAGATAAATTGATACTATTGATGTGGTAATCAATGAAAAAAATACAAATCTCACCTTCAATTTTATCTGCTGACTTTAGTCAGTTAGGAAATGAAATTAAAAGATTAGAAGATGGTGGTGCTGACATGATTCATGTGGATGTGATGGACGGGCATTTTGTTCCAAATTTGACCATGGGACCTCCGATCATTAAGGCTTTAAGACAGTATACAAAATTACCATTTGATGTTCATTTAATGATATCTCCTGTTCATAAATATATTCAGGATTATGCTGATGCCGGAGCAGATATTATTACAATACATCCAGAAGCAACTGAAGACTTAAAAAATTCTATTCAGCACATTAAAAGCTTAAATAAAAAAGTTGGAGTTTCGTTAAACCCTGCAACTAAAATTGATTTGATAACTGATTTATTGAATGAAATTGATTTAGTTTTGGTTATGAGTGTAAATCCTGGATTTGGAGGACAAAAATTTATGCCTGAAGTATTGGACAAAATTAAGAAATTAAAAAAAATAAAAGATCAAAAAAATTTAAAGTTCGATATTGAGATTGATGGTGGAATTAATTTTGATAACAACAAATTAGCTATTGAAGCTGGTGCTAATATTTTAGTTTCTGGCACTACTGTATTTAAAAATAACAATGGAAATATAAAAAAAAATATAGACCTTTTAAAATCAAGTTAAAATAATGATTTTTAATAACTTATTAAATCTTATTAATAATTCATATATATTTTCTAAAAAAAAAATTCGTTCTGTATATTTAAGCTCAAATATATATAACAGAAAAATTACACCTTATGTTGTTAGTTCTTTAGAATACTACCCAAGTGCTAACTTGTTGGACTCACTTATAAAATATAATAAAAAAAAAATTAACATTGAGAATTATTCATTAAATAAGATATGGGATAACAAGAAATTAAAGGAAAAAGACTATAAAAATTTAAATGGTTTTTTTTGGTTATTTAGCTTGGATTTAAAATCTTCCAAAAAAGATATACAAACAGTGATAGAACAATGGATAGATAAAAATCATAGATACAACTCTAAAAGTTGGGAAGTAGACATAGTTGCAAAAAGAATAATTGCTTGGATTTCAAGCTCTAGACTTACTTATGAAGATGGTAACCCTCGTTATAAAAATAATTTCAATACTATTATAAAAAAACAAATTAATTATTTAATCAATGAAATAGAGCGATCTGAGTGGGTCGATGATAAAGTAATCGGCTGTGCAGCCATTATTTTGACTGGCTTATCTTACCAAGACAAAGAACATTATTTAAACAGAGGGCTTAACCTATTAAAAAAATTTGTTAACTTTTCCTTTAGTAATGATGGTTTTCCAAAATCAAGAAATATAAGACAATTATGCTTTTACTTAAAATATTTTATTCTAATTAGAGAATGGTTTAAAGAGTCTCAAAGTGAAATACCTGATTTTATTAATGAAAATATATATTATTTAGGTCAAGCGTATGCATTCACTTGGCAAAATAATAAAGTAGATCTACTTTTCAATGGTAACCATGAAACAAACAATGTTGATTTTGATAATTATTTAAAAAAACTTGGATATAGTTTTGAAAATCAAAACAATGAATTGGGAGGATATACAATTCTTAATAATAAAAATAATTCATTAATAATGGATACTGGCGGTAGTCCTGATAAAAAATTTTCCTCAAATTATCAAGCTGGCGCATTATCTTTTGAAATAATATCAAACAAAAAAAAATTAATTTGTAATTCTGGATATTTTCAAAACTGCGGTCACCTATTGAACGAATTATCAAAATCAAGTGCCATACATAGTACACTAATTTTAGATGATAGATCTTCATGCAAGTTTAATAAAACTAAGAATGAGAGTTCTAAAATTTCTCAAGGATTAAAAATATTAAAAAAGAATATTGTGTTTGAGAAAAACTACTGGAAAATTAGTGCGGCACATGATGGTTATTTAAATCTATATGGTATTATTCATGAGCGAGAAATAGAGTTTTATCCTGAGCAGTTAAAATTTGTTGGCCATGATAAAATAATTTCCAAAAAAAATACTAAAGATTTAAAATTTGAAATTAGATTTCATTTAGAGCCTAATATTAAGATAATGAAAACCCAAGATAATAAATCAATACTTATTGATCTTGATGGTGAAGGTTGGAAATTTAATTCTAATAACAATATGAATATTGATAACGGTCTATATTTCGGTAAAAAAGATTCCTTCGTTGATAATCAGAACATAGTCATTTCTGGAATGACTAATGATGAAAACCAGACTATAAAATGGGAAATTACAAAAATACAATGAATAAAATAAAAAAAGCACTGATTTCAGTTTCTGATAAAAAAAATTTAAAAGACCTTTTAAAAGTTTTAACCAAGCATAAGATTGAATTAATAAGTTCTGGTGGAACTTACAAAGAGATAAAAAAACTTAATTTCAAATGTTTAGAAGTTTCAGAGTACACGGGCTTTCCCGAAATACTTGATGGAAGAGTTAAAACATTACACCCAAAAATACATGCTGGTATATTAAGTAAAAGAAATAATAAATCTCATATCAAAGATTTAAGAAATAATAATTTTGAAGAAATAGACTTAGTTATCGTTAACTTCTATCCTTTTGAAAAAACTTTAGAGCAGACAAATAATCATTTAAAAATTATAGAAAACATTGATGTTGGAGGTCCAACAATGGTTAGAGCTGCTGCAAAAAACTACAATTATGTTACTGTCATTACTTCTTCAAATCAATACGGAGAACTAATTAATGAAATAAAAAAAAATAGAGGCTCTACTTCTATTGAATTTAGAGAAAAGATGTCTTTAGAGGCCTTTTCTGAAACGGCATATTACGATGCTGTAATTTCAAACTACTTTAACAGAATTAAAAAAAATAATTTTCCTAAAAAAAAAATTATTTATGGAAATTTGATTGAAAAATTAAGATATGGTGAAAACCCTCATCAGGAAGCTGCTGTTTATTCGAAAAAGCAGAAACTAAACATTAAACAAATTCATGGAAAGCAACTGAGCTATAACAACTACAATGATATATTTTCTGCTTTAACTATTTCTAAATCCTTACCAAAAAACTTAGGAACTGTTATCGTTAAGCATGCTAACCCATGTGGTGTTTCTATTAATAAAAATATCTTAAAAAGCTACCAGTTAGCACTAGCTTGTGACCCCGTAAGTGCTTTTGGAGGAATAGTTTCATGCAATTACAAAATAAATAAAACTCTAGCCATGGAGTTAAATAATATTTTCTTGGAAGTTGTCATTGCAAATGGTTTTGATCCTGACGCATTAAAAATTTTAAAAAAAAAGAAAAATTTACGTCTTATTGATGCGACAAGCTTTATGCTTAAAAATATAGTGAGATTTAACTCAACTAATGAATCTTTTTTAACTCAAACTGAAGATATAGAAAAATTTAACATTAAGAATTTTAAAATAGTTTCAAAAAAGAAACCCAATAAATCTCAACTAAAAAATTTAATTTTTGCATTTAATGTTTGTAAATATGTTAAATCAAATGCAATTGTTTTAGCTAGTCAAGAAGCAACTATAGGTATTGGGTCTGGGCAACCTAGCAGACTTGATAGCTGTCAAATTGCAATAGATAAAATGAAAAAATTTCAAAATTTAGAAGATGAAGTTGTGGCAGCTTCAGATGCTTTTTTCCCATTTGTAGATGGTATAGAAAAATTAGTACAATCAGGTGTCACTGCTGTAATACAGCCCTCTGGATCAATTAGAGATAAGGAAATAATAAAATTTGCCAATCAAACTAATACTATTCTAGTCTTTTCCAAAACAAGACATTTTAGACATTAAAAATCTGATCTATTTTAGCAGCTATAATAAAATCATTTTCTGATAATCCCTCTATTACATGTGTGGTAATTACAATTTTCGCATATCCCCATCCAAAAGAAATATCTGGATGATGACCTTCTCCTTCTGAGATTTCTCCAACTTTGTTGATAAAGTCCAAGCTGTTAATGAAGTTTTTAAAGATAAATTTTTTTTCTAAAAAATAGATTTTCTTTTCATTTTCACGTACGTCCCATCCATCTACTTTTTTTTGGTATTTATGTATTTCACTTATATCAAAGGGCAAAATTCCACCCTCGCAAGAAACACATTTTTTATTTAAAAGATCACTCATTTATTAATATATTCTAAATTTAATGGAGCGGGTCAAGGGAATCGAACCCTCTACCTAATCGTTGGCAACGATTCGCTCTACCAATGAGCTAGACCCGCTTATAAAACACTATAAATAGACGTTTTTTTTAATGCAAGCAATAATAAAATTATTGATGGGTATATAGATTTTTAAAAATTTGTTAAAAGAAATAATGAAAAAACATGATTTACCAAAAATTATACCTGTCTTTCCCTTAAGCAATTTTATTATTTTTCCTGATACCACTGTCCCTCTAAATATATTTGAACCAAGATATGTTGAGATGATTAATGATAGTATGAAAACAAATAAATTTATCGGCTTGATTCAACCTAAAAAAAATAACAACAACTCTACTCTAGATCTTCACGAGACTGGCTGCATGGGGAAAATTATTAATTTTAAAGATACATCAGATGGTAGATATATGATTGAGCTTATTGGTTTAGTTCGATTTAAAATAACTAAAGAAATTAAAAATAGTAAGTCTTATCGTGAGTGTGAAATTGACTTTGAAGATTATAAGGATGATTTGATTTTACAAAAAGAAGAGTTAAAATTTTCAGATCTAGAATTAATCTTTAAAGATTTAAAATCATTATTTGAAAAAAAAGGATATATAATTAATTGGAAATCTTTAGAAAAACAGAATTTGAACGAAACTATAAATGCCCTAGCTATGGCATCGCCTTTTTCACTAGAAGAAAAACAAATTTTGTTAGAGAGTCAAAATTTAGTAATAAGAAAGAATAAAATTGCCGAAATATTAAGAACCTACAATTATGATAATTTTGACAATACAACTGTTCAATAAGATCTAAAAATTTAATCCTTTATCTGCAACTTTAATAAAATAATTTGCTAACCTTGTATTTTTTCCAATAATTTTTAAAATTTTATTGAAATTTTTACTTCTTATTTTTTTGTCAAAATTAAATACTTCATAGATAAAATCTACGCTATTAGAAAAAAGAAAATTTTTATTTTTTGTTTCTTTTTCAAACTCGGATAAAATTGTTGAATCTAATTGTATACCAAGATCAATTTTATTTTGGATAATTTCTGATAAAACCTTAATATCTCTAATGGTCATATTAAATCCCTGACCTGCAAGTGGGTGTATCCGATGTAGCAAATCACCAAATGCCAAAATATTTAAATGGTAATAGTTTCTTAAATTAGATGATCTCAATCTAAAACTACTTAACTTACCCATTTTTTTTATTTGATATTTTGGGTTATTTTCACTTATTAACTCAAATACCTCACTATCATTATATTTTCTATTTTGAGTGTCCAACGAACATACTATCGACGTTTCACCATTTGAAATTGGCAAGAATGCAATTGGACCATTTTTTGTGAAAATTTGTGTAGCAATATTATTTTCTATTTTTTTATGTTTTAATATTACTGTGTATGCAAGGTTATTATAATCTTTATCAATTTTTTTAGTAAAAAATTTTTTTGATAAAAAATTACTTGAATCACAGTTAATTATCAAATCATATCTATTTTTTTTTAGCAGATCAGTATAAAAAGTTTTTTTTCTTATTAATATCTTTTTAAAAAATTTATTTTTAGATATTTTGTTTATTAATAATTTATAAAGTTTGTCATTTTTTATCATATAAAATAAGTTGTCTTTATTATTTTCAAATATTAATAAGTTTTCTTTAACTAATTTTTCTGAATAAATTTCAATTTTTTTAATTTCCCGAAAGGTTTTTTTTGAGATTTCCTGAATTTCTTTTCTAAAAAATTCTAAATTATTTTGAGATATTCCTATTGTTCTACTTGGCGATAAATTATTAATTTTACTTTCATGATAAAAGTGGACGTTAATTTTTTTATTTGTAAGATTTTTAGCTAAAGATAGACTGGTAAGACCACCCCCTATAATGCATATATTCATAATAATTTTTAATTTTAACAATAAAAATAAGATGATACAAAGTGATTAATTCGACTCATTAATTTATGAAATTAAAAAAATTAGCCAATAATGCAATAAATTTTAGCATAAATAGAGTTATTGAAATTGTTGGTTTAGCTATTTTAATAACGGGTATCTTATTGTTCGTTTCATTCATTACTTTCTCTCCTGACGATCCCAACTTTATTTTCCCAGATAATACTGAAATTAAAAATATTCTTGGATTTCGTGGAAGTTTTGTTGCAGATATTTTTTTTCAATCTTTTGGGATGATAGCTCTATTAATCCCTATTACCCTTATGGTATCTGGAACAATTATTATCCTGAGTAAAAAAATTTTATTAATAATAGAGAGTATTTTTTATAGTACCTTATATACTTTACTTGGTTCTTTATTTTTTTCCTTTTTTTATCCAATAGCATTTAAGCTTTATATTAACGGCAATGGTGGTTTTATTGGAATATATTTAAATAAAACTTTTTTAATGTCTTTAATCAATATCGATTCTCAAATTGCGTATTATATTCTTATTATTTCAATTTTAATTTTATTCTTAATTAGCATTCAATTTAGAATCGATCTTTTTAATAAAATTATTAAGAAATTGTGGAAATTTTTATTTTTGAAAAATGAAAAAAATTATACCAATGAAAATGAGGTAATCAGTAAATTTATACCCCAAGAGGAAATCAAAAGTCTAATTCAAGAAGACTTACCTTTTATAAAAAGTACAAACAAAGCTGATAAGACAAGATTTAAGTTTAAATTACCTTCTCTTAATTTATTAAAAATTCCAACCCTAAAAGATAAAGGAAAATTAAAAGATAACGATTATATTGATAGTGAATTTTTGGAAAAAATTCTCCTAGATTTCGGTGTCAGTGGTAAAATAAAAAAAGTTAGTCATGGGCCTGTTGTGACTTTAAACGAATTTGAACCAGCTGCAGGAGTTAAGGTTTCAAAAATTATTAATCTTTCAGACGATATTGCAAGAAACACCAGTTCTGAATCTGCTAGAATTGCTACAATTCCAGGCAGAAGCACTATTGGTATTGAGCTACCTAACTCAACTCGAGAGAATGTTTACCTTAGTGAAATTCTTTCAAATAATGATTTTGCAAAAAAAGATATTAAGTTACCAATAGCTCTAGGTAAAAATATTTCTGGAATTCCTGTAATTGGAGATTTAGCCTCTATGCCACATTTATTAATTGCTGGAACTACAGGATCTGGAAAGTCTGTTTGTATCAATACTATTATTCTTTCTCTACTTTACAGACATACACCTGATAAATGTAAGTTTATTTTAATCGATCCTAAAATGTTAGAGTTGTCTACTTATGAGGGCATACCTCACTTACTTTGCCCCGTTATTACTGAGGCTAAAAAGGCCGCTTCCGTATTAGGTTGGGTTGTTAAAGAAATGGAAAATAGATACAGACTCATGACTAAAGAAGGTGTCCGCAATATAGATGGTTACAATTCAAAACACTCTTTAGCTATGCCTTATATAGTTGTTGTAGTTGATGAAATGTCTGACTTGATGCTTGTTGCTGGAAAAGAAATAGAAAATTATATTCAAAAACTTTCACAGATGGCAAGAGCTGCTGGTATTCATATTATTATGGCCACTCAAAGACCTAGCGTTGATGTTATTACAGGAACTATCAAGGCAAACTTTCCAACTAGAATCTCCTTTCAGGTAACCTCTAAGATAGATAGTAGAACGATTTTAGGTGAGCAAGGTGCGGAGCAATTATTAGGCAAGGGTGATATGCTATATATGTCCTCTGCTAATCGTATAGTTAGAATTCATGCACCCTTTGTTTCAGATAATGAAATTGAAAAGGTTAATAGTTATTTAAGAAGTCAGGCAGAACCAGATTATGTGGATGAGATATTGAGATTTGCTGATGAAAAAGAAGTTAGTGAAAACTTATCAGACTCCAATAACAAAGATGAACTATATCAAGCAGCATTAGATATCATTAGATTCGAAGGTAAAGCCTCGACTTCTTTTTTACAAAGAAAATTACAGATAGGTTATAATAGGGCCGCTAGAATTATTGACATGATGGAAGCTGATGGAATTGTGAGCAAAGCAAATCATGTTGGTAAAAGAGATGTTCTTTAATGTTCAGGAGTTTAATAATATTTTTTATGTTAAATTTTTATAATCCAGTTTTTTCTTCTGAAAAAGAAAATATAATTTCTCAAATGTATCTTACCAATAATTTAAGTTTTAATTTTATTCAAACTATTAATAATAAAAACGAAAATGGAAAATGTATCATAAAGTATCCTAATAAAATTTGGTGTGAATATGATAATTCTAATAAAAAGACTATTGTTTCTGATGGAAAATCTCTTGTAATAAAAAATGCAAATAAAGGTGGCTACTATCAATATCCACTTAATAAAACACCTTTAGCATTCTTGCTAGATAAAGATTACCTGATATCAAAAATAAATATTCTAGAACCTAGAGAAATTGATAATAAATATTTAACTTTTAAAATTTTTGAAAACAATAATGAAATTAATATATTCTTTGATAAGAAAAATTTATTCTTAATTGGTTGGCAAACTAAAGATATTTATCAAAACCTATCTGTAACATTTATATCATCTATAAAAATAAATCAAAAAATAAATAATAAAATTTTTATCTTACCCACTAATTATTGAATTTTTATCTAGCTAGGGTTTCAGATTTAAAAATTTTCATACCTCTTGATAAATAATTATGTAAAGCATTTTTGTGGTCTAGAGAACATGTGTGAACCCACACTCTTGTACAGGCGAAGGTAAATGAAAATTTAATTGCTTCACTTAATAAATAACCACCTAATTTTCTCCCAAAATATTCTTCTAAAATACCAAAATAAACAATCTCTGCCTCCTTTGTATCTTTGTTAAATAACAGTTCAAAATATCCTGCAATTTCATCTTTATCCTTAAGAATATAAGTAGAAAGTTTTTCATCAGAAATATACTTAATCCAGTCCAGATTTGTCCAAATAAGTCTATCAACCCATCGACAATTTTTACCTATATTCTTATAAAAAAATTTATTTAACTGGAAGTCTTTTGGATTGGCTAATTCTACAGAATATTCTTCTGATGGTTTTTTAACTTCTTTAAAATTTTCAAGTGACTTTAGTTCTAAGTAATTTCTAAAAATTTTTTCTGTCACTCAACCATTTTTCCAATTTTTTCACCTCCAAATAAATGAAAATGTAAATGTGCAATTTCTTGGCCTCCGTGTTCATCCAAATTGGTGAGGGCCCTATAGCCCTTTCCAGTATCAGTTGATATTCCTAATATTCTTGAGACTTCTGTAATTGCTTTACTTAATGCAACTATTTCTTCATCCGAAGCTCTAGTATTAAAATCATCTAAATTAATGTATTCACCCTTTGGTATAATCAATGCATGAATTTTTTTTTGAGGATTAATATCGTGGAAAGAAAGAATGTGATTATTTTCAAATATTTTTTTGCATGGAATTTCTTTTCTTAAAATTTTTGCAAAAATATTATTTTTATCATAACTCATTATCTGTTATTTTTTTCTTTAAAACCTGACTCTTTTTTTCTATTTTCTAATTCTTTTAAAACATCTTCAAACTTAATGTCAGCTGCCTCTAATGTAACCAATAAATGATAAATTGTATCTGCAGCCTCATGCACTATGTTGGAATTATTATTTAGCGCTTCTTTAAGCTCACTAAACTCTTCTTCCATCTTATCTATACATTTTGACACCCCACCAGATAATAATGAAGAAGTATAAGATTTATCTTCATTTTTATTCTTTCTATCTCTTATTATTTCTACTAAATTTATTAAATTATTTGACATTTCTAAATCCTAACAGGAATTCCTTTTGAGTCCAAATATTGCTTAGCTTCTTGAATTGAGTGTTTCCCATAGTGAAAAATTGAGGCTGCTAAAACAGCACTAGCATTTCCTATTTTAATACCATCTACTAAGTGATCCAAGTTACCTACTCCGCCTGAGGCAATCACAGGTATATTAATTATCGAAGATATTTTGAACATCAAATCATTATCATAACCAATTTGTGTGCCGTCTCGATCCATAGATGTTACTAATAACTCTCCCGCTCCACTATCTTCCATTTTTTTTGCAAATTCTATTACATCCATACCCGTATTATTTCTTCCACCATGAGTAAAGACTTCCCATTTATTGTTATTTTTTTTTGCATCTATTGCAACAACAATACATTGTGATCCAAATTTTTTAGAACTTTCAATAATTAACTCTGGATTTTTTACTGCAGCAGTATTAATCGAAACTTTATCTGCTCCACAATTTAATAATTTTTTAATGTCATCAACACCTCTAACTCCACCACCAACTGTTAAAGGTACAAAGCATTTCTTAGACGTTCTTTCAACTACATCATAAATAGTCTCTCTTTTTTCATTAGAAGCTGTAATGTCTAAAAAACAAATTTCGTCTGCACCACCATCACTATAAATTTTGGCTTGTTCAACTGGATCACCAGCATCTTTTAAATCAACAAAATTAATTCCCTTTACGACACGACCATTTTTGACGTCTAAGCAGGGTATAATTCTATTTTTAAGCATCTATTTCTCTGGCTAATTCATCTAATTTAATATCACCATCGTATATTGCTTTACCAACAATTATACCTTCAATATTCTTGTTTAAAATTCTTGCTTTTTTAATGTCCTCAATCGAAGAAACTCCACCAGAAATAATCACTGGACAATTTGAGGTGTCAGCAACTTTTGCTGTTTCTTCAAAATTAGGGCCTTGCTTAGTACCATCACGATTTATATCAGTATAAATCAATCGACTCGCTCCATAATTATTTACTTCTTTTAAAAAATCTAAAGTTAATTGGTTTGAATTTTCTTTCCAACCAGAGACTGACAAATATCCATCTTTGGCATCCAAGCCTAAAGCAATTTGATTTGGGAACTTTTCACATGCTTCCTTCAAAAAAATTTTATCTTTTATTGCAGCGCTCCCTAAAATAACTTTTTCCACACCTGCTTCGGTATATTTTTGAATACTTTCAAAATTTCTTATACCGCCGCCAATTTCAATTTTAAAATCAAATTTACCAACTATTTCTTGAATAATATCTAAGTTAACTGTCTCACCAGTTAAAGCGCCATCTAAATCAACAATGTGTAAATGTTTAAAACCATAATCTTTATATTTGCCCGCTTGGTCTAATGGAGACATTTCATATTCAGTTTTATTATCAAAGTCTCCTTTAATTAACCTTACACATTTTTTATCTTTAATGTCTATTGCAGGAAATATTTTCATGTTGAGTATTGTTTATAAATTTCTTCACGTTGAGTTTTATTCATTGTTTTTGTATTTTCTATAAACTCATTTCTCAAATTTCTTGATTTAAAAATATAAAAGCAAATAGTATCGTTGCTATGATATATGGCTTTTAGTTCATCATCAATTTCGTTTAATTTTTCTGGAATTTCAGCTTTTATACAAATCATCTTATAAATTTATAAAATTGTTAATTATTTGAAGTCCCAATTTATCACTTTTTTCGGGGTGAAACTGAGTTCCAAATATATTTTCTTTTTCTACTGAACACACAATATTTGATGAATAATCTGTTGTTGCAGAAATTACATTTTTATCTTCTGGGATAAATTCATAACTATGTACAAAGTACATGTGAGAATTATTTTCTATATCTTTAAAAATTCTACTATTTTTAATAATATTTATTTGATTCCAACCAATGTGGGGAAGCTTATATTTTCCATTCTGATTATCAATCTTTGTTACTGCTCCAGAGATCCAACCTAAACCTTTTGTTTCAATTTCTTCATAACCAATATCTGCGAACATTTGTAAACCAACACAAATTCCAAGTAGAGGTTTCTTATTGTTAATTGCAAATTCATTTAAAGTATCAACTAGACCGTTTATGCTATTTAAAGCATCAACGCAGTTCTTAAACGATCCCTGGCCTGGTAGTATTACCTTGTCACTTGATTTAATTTTTTTTAGATCTGATGTCACCTCAATATTAATTTTATCTTTAGCAACTTCATTAAAGGAATTTATTACAGAGCTGATATTTCCTGAATTATAGTCAACAATCGTGACATTCATCAAGTTTATAATGAGCCTTTAGTTGAAGGAATGCTCTTCTTATTTCTAGGATCTATTTCTAAAGCTGTCCTTAGTGACCTTGCTAGACCTTTAAAACAAGACTCAATTATATGATGACTGTTGTCTCCATAAATATTTTCCATATGCAATGTTATTCCAGCTGATTGTGAAAATGCTTGAAACCATTCTTTAAAAAGTTCTGTATCCATTTCTCCAAGTCTTTCTACTTTTAACTTAACTTTCCAGATTAAGTATGGTCTATTTGAAACATCGATTGCAACTCTTGTTAATGTTTCATCCATTGGAATCATTGCGTGAGCATACCTTCTAATTCCTACATAATTTTTTAGAGCTTTCTTCAAAGCTTCACCTATAGCTATACCTGTATCCTCTGTTGTGTGGTGAAGATCTATATGAGTGTCTCCCTTTGCTTTTAAATTTATATCTATTAGCGAGTGTTTCGATAGTTGCTCAAGCATATGATCTAAAAATCCTATTCCTGTATCAATTTTATACTTACCCTTACCATCAATATTTAAATCAACGCTAATACTGGTTTCTTTGGTCTTTCGAGAAATTTTGCCATTTCTGCTCATAATATTAAATACATATATAGATGTTAGTACAATTTATCAATATTTGTAATCCACTACTTGAAGAATAAAAATTAATATCCATCTATAATCTATGACTACAATAGTTCTTATTAGAAAAAATAATGAAGTGGTGGTGGCTGGAGATGGCCAAGTTAGCATGGGCAATACAGTCATAAAAAGTACTGCCGCAAAAGTTAGAAAAATTGAAAAAAGAAATGTAATAGCAGGATTTGCGGGATCTACCGCAGATGCTTTAACTTTATTTGAAAGACTTGAGGCAAAACTTGAAAAGCATGCCGGAAACCTTCCTAGAGCAGCTGTTGAGTTAGCAAAAGATTGGCGGACTGATAAATATTTAAGAAGGCTGGAAGCTTTAATGGCTATTGGTGATAAAGAAAATAGTTATATAATTTCAGGAACTGGTGATGTTCTAGAGCCAGAAGGAAATGCCATAGGCATAGGCTCTGGTGGAAATTATGCTTTAGCTGCTGCTAAAGTTTTATTAGATACAGATTTAAGCGCAGAAGAAGTGGCAAGAAAAGCTATCAAAGTTGCATCTGAAATTTGCGTATTTACCAACAATAATATTAAAATCGAAAAAATTTAATGAAAGATTCAAACGTTACACCTTTTCCAAAAGAAAAAAATAAAAATAAAGATAGTTCTTTAGTTAGTTCTTTATCTCCTAGAGAAATAGTTTCTGAATTAGATAGATACGTAGTTGGACAAAATAAAGCAAAAAAAGCAGTCGCTATTGCTTTAAGGAATAGATGGAGAAGACAGGCTTTAAAAGGTGAAATGAAAGATGAAGTTTTACCTAAAAATATTTTAATGATTGGACCAACAGGGGTTGGTAAAACAGAAATTTCTAGAAGACTATCCAAATTAGCAGAAGCTCCTTTTGTAAAGGTCGAAGCAACAAGATTTACAGAAGTTGGCTATGTTGGAAGAGATGTTGAACAAATTATAAGAGATTTACTTGAAATTGCAATTGCGATGGAAAAAGTAAAAAAAAGAAAAGAAGTTCATACAAAAGCTCAGAAATTAGCAGAGGAAAAAGTTTTAGATGCAGTAGTTGGAAATAAAGCAAGTCTTGCTACAAGAGAAAGTTTTAGAAAAAGATTAAGAGATGGTGATTTAGATAGTAATGAAATTGAAATAGCAGTGAATGACGGCGGTTCTCAAGCTTCTTTTGAAATTCCCGGAATGCCTGGAGCGAACATTGGAATGATAAATATTGGTGAGTTGATTGGAAAATCTGTTGGAAATAAACAAAAGAAAAAAAAAATGACCGTCAAAGAATCTCATGAAATTTTAATTAATGATGAAGCCGATAAATTAATAGAAGAAGATAAAATTATAAAATCAGCAAAAGATTCCACAGAAAATAATGGAATAGTTTTTTTGGATGAAATAGATAAAATTTCAGGGAGAACAGATAGATCTGGTGGAGACGTTTCTAGAGAAGGAGTGCAAAGAGATCTACTACCCTTAATTGAAGGAACAACTGTGAGCACAAAATACGGTACAATCAAAACTGACCACATCTTATTTATTGCGTCAGGTGCATTCCAGCTTGCAAAACCATCTGACTTGCTCCCAGAGCTACAAGGTAGACTTCCAATAAGAGTTGAGCTTGAAGCTTTAACTAGTGATGACTTTAAAAGGATTCTTAAAGAACCAGATTATAGTTTAATAAAACAATATGTTGCTCTCTTAGAAACTGAAAATGTAGAACTAGAATTTTCAGAAGACGGGATAGACGCTATTGCTAATATGGCATCAGAAGTAAATGCTACTGTAGAGAATATTGGTGCAAGAAGATTGCATACCATCATTGAAAGAATTTTGGATGATATTAGTTTTACAGCCACAGATAGAGCTGGTGAAAAAATTGTAATTAATTCTGAATATGTTAAACAAAATTTAGATGAGCTTGTTAAGGATACAGATTTATCTAAATTTATTCTCTAGTTAGTTTTTTTATCTTAAATTTATTTTTAAGATAAATGTAGAAAGCACCACTTCCTCCATCTTCTATTTTTGCATCTACAGTCTCTGCAATTATTTTTGTTAAGCTTATATTTGATTCGATAAATTCAGGTACAGAATATTTTAATATACTTAAATCTTTTGAAAGATATGGATTTTCAATGTTTTTAGATCTAAGACCTTTTCCTGTAATCACTATAATCTTAGTAACATTTTCATTAAAGCATTTTTGAATAAATTGCTCTACAGCTTTGTTGGCTTCTTCAATCGTATACCCATGAAGGTCTATTTTCTTTATTTTTTCTTGTCTTATATTTTTTTTATTAATAAAATCTTTATTAGGTATTTTTTCTTTATTTTTTAAAAAATTTTCCCAATCTTGTTTGTCTTTGTTTGAAATTTCTAAAATATTTTTATTATTTAAATCTTTTTTTTTAACTAAGTCCTTGTTGAGAGTTTTTTGTTTGTTTTTTGTAAAATCATCCCAGTCTTCTTTATCTTTGTCTGAAATTCTTTTAATCAATTATGTAATAGTGTCAATTAGTAGCCAGTTTAGGCTAGCAGATTTTATATTTTTTGAAAAAACCCAAGTATCATAAACTGTCTTAATTTTTTTACCATCTCCTGAAATTATTTCTTTATCTTTATCTTTTATGCAAGTTATAATTTCACTAACAAAATCCACTGTGACCTCCAGATTGTCTTCTACTTTTTTATGAGCCTTAACTACAGATGACTTAATCCCAATAAAAGTTATTTCGGCAAAATAACCCTTACTTGCTCTATCTGAAAGAGCTTCCTGAAATTGATCATGAATTTTTTTACTCAACAGAGGTTTGCTGGCTATCAACTTATTATCACTATCGCTAAAATCTGTAATAATTGTTTCGTATGCAATTTCTGCGCCTTTTAAAAATTCTTTTTTTGTCTCTTCATCAAATTTTTCATTAATTGGTTTTGGACTTATATTTATTTTTTGAAATTCTTTTTCAAATTGTGTTGAAATTTTTCCCTCAAAACCAGTTTTTTTACCAAGTATTCCGCGCAGGCGAAGAAAAATAAAACCCGCAATCATTGCCAAAAGAATAATATCTATGTATTCAAAACTCATAAACTAATAATATTTACTATGTTGATTAATTACAACTAGCAATTTAGAATAAGGACAAATGAACACATTTTTATTACTATTTATTAGCATCCCCGTTATTGAAATTTATTTATTTATTAAAGTGGGTTCTCAAATTGGTGCCTTTAATACTATTTTGCTTATTTTTATTACTGCTTTTTTTGGAGTTATTTATGCGCGATATGAGGGTTTTAATACTTTAAAAGCTGGAATGTCTCAAATTGTAAAAAATGAACTGCCTGTTTATGAAATTATATCTGGTGCTGCTTTGACTTTTGCTGCATTACTTTTAATTTTGCCAGGGTTTGCAACTGATTTTTTAGGTTTATTGATTATTTTTCCACCAACACGACAATTGATTTTTAAAAAAGTAACAACCAAACAAAAGACAAGTAATAAAAATCAAGATTTTATTAATGGTGAATTTGAAGATATAGATGATGAAAATGACAGAAAACTTTAAAATATTAGCTCAATTTGTAAAGGATATTTCTAGTGAAACGCCCGATATTCAGAGCTACATGTTTGTTAAAGAGAATATTTCAAGATATCAACTCAATATAGATATTAATTCAAAACCTCTTAAAAATAAAATGATTGAAGTTAACACAACTTTAAAGTTTGAAGATAAAGAACCAAATGAAAAACGATCTTATTTTGAAATAGTTTATGCTTCAATTGTTAAAATTGATGAAAAAGTAGAAGACAAAAAAGATTTAGAAAAAATTATATTGTGTGATGTCCAAAATAAAATTTATCCAAATTTAGAGAAAGCTTTTTTAAATTTACTTCACAATTCTGGTTTTCCAGAAGTTGCTCTAGATAAAAAAATTGATTTTACCCAACTATATAAACTGAAAACTAATTAAAAAAGTTCTTTTTTAGACTACTTTTTAAATACTCTTTATGAAGTTTAAGTTCTTCTTCTGTTGGTTGAACAATTTTTTTATAATACTGATTCGTATTTTTTGAATCTATTATTATTTTTTCATTATCCTCATTTTGAAAGTTTAAACTTGGTTCTTTTTGGTCTAATAGATTTATATAAACTTTCGATAATAAATCACAGTCTATGAGGGCTGTGTGTTGTGTTCTTTTGCTATTGTCTATTCTGTATCTTTTGCACAATGCGTCCAGACTTGTTGGGGAACCAGGGAATTTATCTCTTGCCAGTAACAATGTATCAACTGCATCCCCACTGTTTATTTTTTTCTTGCCTATTAGTGCCAGTTCATTGTTTAGGTGTGATAAATCAAACTCAGCATTATGAATCACTAACCTTTTGTTTTCTATAAATCTTAAAAATTCATCCACCACATCTGAAAATTTTTTTTGTTTAGATAAAAATTCATCTGTATATCCATGAACTTCTAAAGCTTTTTCAGAAACTTTTCGTTCAGGGTTTAGATAACAATGAAACTGATTTTTTGTTGGAACCAGATCTTCAAGTTCAATACAGCCAATTTCCACTATTCTGTGGCCATCCCTAACAAATAGACCTGTTGTTTCTGTATCTAATATAACTTCCTTCATTTTACAAAATTTCTTTCAAAATATTTTTTATACTCTTACTAACAGACTTTTTGGTAAAATTATTTTTAATAATAAATTGAGATTTTTTTTTTTTGTAATCAGGTGATAGTTGAATTTTTTGGAATTTTTTATAAAGCTTTAGGTTAAAGTTTTTTCGCTTATTAATTTCTTTAAAAATATCTATCTTTTTTGATTGAACAAATACCAAAATATCTTTTTTTTTATTAATTTTATTTTCCAATAGAAGGGGAATATCTAAAATTATGATCTTATTGTTTCTATTTTTTCTTAAAAATATGTTCATTTTTTTTCTTATTTCTAAATGAACAATTTTAACAATTTTTTTTAAATTAGATTTATTGGCTAATATAGCACTAGAAATTTCGTTCTTATTTATGGGAAATGAATAAATATATTTGGGTAGTATTTTTTTTAACTTATTAAAAATTTTTTTATCTTTTTTATATAATTTGCCAACTTCTGCGTCTGCATTAAATACTGGATAACCAAAACTTTTAGCCACATGACTTTTACCAGATCCAATGTCTCCTAAAATTCCTATTTTAATCATTAGTCTAAAAGTTTAACCACCTCATCATCAATTTCAGGTGTTATGTTTGTCCAAATATTAAATGCATATATTGCTTGATTTAAAAACATTCTTTGACCATTCATGGTATTATTTCCTCTTAACTTTGCTTCTTTTAAAAAGGTTGTTTCTTTTGGATTATAAATTAAATCATAAAACAATTTATTTTTATTCCCACTACAATCACTAAAATCTATATTTATTTTTTCTTCTTTTGTTAAGCCAATACTAGTTGTGTTAATTACAATATCACAGATTGAAGGTCTTTTGCCCCAATCCAAAACTTTTATTTCTGTATATTTTTTTTTTAATTTTTCTGCTTTTTTTTTTTTTAATTCTTCTTCTTTTTTTTTTGTTCTGTTGCTTAAGAAAATTTTAGCACCCTCATTTTCTAGTGTGTGAATTATCGATGACGTTACTCCACCAGCGCCTAGAACAAAAATATTTTTTCCTCTTAATGTTTTTTGCA
>Ga0209709_10001802_pt1 | contig 19393 bp, 17 predicted proteins | sample ArcticOcean_MG_C_2_FD_187435 | JGI IMG/M metagenome (GOLD analysis project Ga0209709, IMG submission 187435) | Marine microbial communities from western Arctic Ocean - ArcticOcean_MG_CB4_136 (SPAdes) (version 2) | ecosystem: Environmental > Aquatic > Marine > Oceanic | place: Arctic Ocean... | reverse complement strand
ATAGGAGCTTGGATAGTTACTAGAGTATTAAAGTTTTTACTTTTAATATATTCCCTCCATTTACTTCTTACACTTGTATTTCTCATAGTTTACTTATTTCCATAGAAAAGAGTCAGCATTTATTTGCATTATCTTATCAATTCATCACGATAATAGCCCTCAATGGTTCAATACTGATGACACTAATACCTATGTTATTATAGTATAAACACATAATGTCTAAAACTGTTATGTACGCCACATATACCACATTAGAAAAATGTATTTTAATATAAACACAAAAGCGACAAAACTGTTTTTGAATTTGAGTTATGTTTGGGTTTAATTTGGGTTATTTAGAACTCTAATAACTTGATAAATAGGTAGTTGTACTGTTAAAAACTTTTTTCATTATATTGTAGATGTAATACTTCACTATGAAAAAATTATTATTTGTTTTATTATTTATTCCTTTAATGTCTTTCAGTCAAGAAATTACATTTGATGAACTTATGACTATTAACTCTACAGATTCTTTTAAGAGAGTAGTTATTGAAAACGGCTTTGAATTTCAAGACATAATAGCAGAGTATATTTGGTATGGCTTTGGGATGACCAAGACTAAGGATGGAGATCGTGCCAATAAATGGGCTGCGTATAACGAAGAATTTGGCCTTGCTTTATTTCAATTTTTTAAAAATGATTTATGGATTGAGCGTGAGTACAATCAAATCGTTTCTGACATAAAATCAAAATGCGAATATGTTGAAATCGATGGCGAATACGCAACTTATAATTGTCCTGAATCTTCATTTAATGGTACAATTGGCATTATGAGTGCTGATGGGTCTGGCTTTGTTAGTATAAAACCCACAGTAAAGGAAAGGGAGTAATAAGAACCCTTCCCTCACTACTATTTTTTATGTAAATTGTATCAAAATATTCTTATTGAAATCTAAATCACTTGCTGAAACTCATCCTGAAGTTGCTAAACAATGGCATCCAACAAAAAACGGAGATTTAAGTCCTAAAGATTTTACTCATGGAACTCATAAAAAAGTTTGGTGGAAGTGTGATAAAGAAGATGATCATGAATGGATTTCATCTATAGGAAATAGAACAAGTGGTTCAAATTGTCCAATCTGTAGAGGTTTAAAAGTTGTAAATTCTAATTGCCTTGCAACAGTAAACCCGTTGGTTTCAAAACAGTGGCATCCTAAAAATAATGTTGATTTAACACCTTTTGAAGTTACCGTTTCGTCGAGTAAAAAAGTATGGTGGAAATGCGATAAAGGTGATGATCACGAATGGATTTCATCTATAGGAAATAGAACAAATCGTAAAAGCACCTGCCCTTTTTGCAATGGAAATAAAGTAGCCTTATCTAATTGTCTTGCGACAATAAAACCGAAACTAGCTAATCAATGGCATCCTACCTTGAATGGTGATTTAACACCTAACGATGTTACGGTAGGTAGTCAAAAAAAAGTGTGGTGGAAGTGTACTAAAGGAGATGACCACGAATGGATTTCATATATATGTAATAGAAAAAACAGTAAATTTGGATGTCCAATATGCAGTGGGCACAAGGTGGTTCTATCAACTTGCTTGGCAACCACTCACTCTGAAATTGCTAAAGAATGGCATCCAACGAAAAATAGAGATTTGACTCCTTACAATGTCAAAGCGGGAGTAAGAAAAAAAGTATGGTGGAAATGTGATAAAGGTGATGACCACGAATGGATTTCATCTATAGGAAATAGAACAAATCATAAAAGTGGTTGTGCAGTTTGTGCGGGTTGGATAATTACAAAATCAACTTGCTTAGCAACTACTCACCCTGAAATTACTAAAGAATGGCATCCAACAAAGAATGGTGATTTAACTCCTTACAATGTCAAAGCTACGGGAAACAATAAAGTATGGTGGAAATGTGATAAAGGTGATGACCACGAATGGCCTGCAACACCGGGAAATAGAATTGGTAATGGTTCAGGATGCTCAGTTTGTGCAAACATTACAGTTGTTCTATCAAATTGCTTGGTAACTACTCACCCTGAAATTGCTAAAGAATGGCATCCAACGAAAAATAGAGAGTTGACACCATATGATGTTTTATCAGGTTCAAATAAAAAAGTATGGTGGAAATGTGATAAAGGTGATGACCACGAATGGTCTGCAAGGCTCGTTGATAGATTAAATAAACATAATTGTCCTTTCTGTACCCTAACCCCACAATCTAAACAGGAACTTACCATCACTTTTGAACTTATTAAATTCTTTAAAGATATTAATCCCAAAGGATTTAAGACAAGAGTTAAAGGAAAGCTATGGTCAATTGATATTTATATTCCTCAGTTAAAATTAGGTGTTGAATTTGATGGTAGTTATTGGCATAAGGATAAACGTGCTTTAGATAAACTAAAGACAGAAAAATTAGAAGAAAAAGGATTTGAAATATTTAGAGTTAGAGAAGAGCCACTTAAAAGAATATTTGAAGATGATATTATGTCTAAAAAGCCCTTTAATGCAAAGCAATTGACAAACGACATTCTAACTCAAATAATGAGCAGATATACTTTAGACGCAAAGAAAATAAATAAAATAAAATCTTATATTCAACTTAGTGATCTTCAAAATGAAAAAGGGCTAGACAAATACATTGACAAGATACTTACTGAAAAAGCAGAAAAGAATTTATTAAAAGATGAAGAAGTCATATCTAAATAAAAAACCGGACATGGGATTATATAACCATTCTCGTCAAAGCATTCATCATCATAAGCATCTAGCAGCTTCAATCATTTTAGGGAAAGGTTTACCTAAACTTCCTGATTTTCTTGCGTCTTCGCAAGCTCCTTTTAAGTCATTAGTGTAATATTTTGAAATTGCTCTGTTGTAATAAGCATTAGCATAATTAGGGTTAATCTCTATTGCTTTAGTGTAGTCCGCTATAGCTCCGTAGTAGTCTTTTAAATCATCTTTTGAATTACCTCTGTTGCTATAAGCAATAGCAAAATTAGGGTCAAGCTCTATTGCTTTAGTGTAGTCGCTAATAGCTCCGTTGTAGTCTTTTAAATTCTTTTTTGAAATACCTCTGTTTAGATAAGCCAAAGCCAAATTAGGGTTAAGCTCTATTGCTTTATTGAAATCGCTAATAGCTCCAGAGTGGTCTTCTAAATTTTGTTTTGAATTACCTCTATTGTAATAAGCTATAGTATAATTAGGGTTAATCTCTATTGCTTTAGTAAAGTCTGCAATAGCTCCAGAGTAGTCTTTTAAATCATCTTTTGGAATACCTCTGTTGTTATAAGCAACAGCATCATTAGGGTCAAGCTCTATTGCTTTATTGAAATCGCTAATAGCTCCAGAGTGGTCTTCTAAATTTTGTTTTGAATTACCTCTGTTGTAATAAGCATCAGCCAAATTAGGGTCAAGCTCTATTGCTTTAGTAAAGTCGCTAATAGCTCCGTTGAAGTCTTTTAAATTATCTTTTGCAGAACCTCTGTTGTTATAAGCTAAAGCATCATTAGGGTCAAGCTCTATTGCTTTAGTGTAATCGCTAATAGCTCCGTAGTAGTCTTTTACTTCAGCTTTATCATAGCCGCTATTATTGTATTCTGTAGATGTCTGCCCAAAAGAGTTAAAAGAAACAAGTAATGCAATTATAAATAGTATATTTTTCATAATATTAAGTTTTTTCATACCTCCAATCTACAACATTTAGTTTTTACTTAAACTATCTGAAGAAGATGCCTATGGCTTAATTTATTATCTTGAATAAAAATTTAACACAATGAAAAAAATATTTACACTTTTAGCATTAACTATCTCATTAAGTATCAATGCGCAAACAGGAAATACAAGTACAGGAACAAGTGCTTTAGCATCTGGCTCATTAACTGGTTCAAATAATTCTGCTTTTGGGTATTATTCTTTATATTCTAACACCGAAGGGTACAGAAATACCGCATCTGGGTATGCTTCTTTATATTCTAACACCACAGGGGATTTCAATACCGCATCTGGGATGTATTCTTTAGCTTATAACACCACAGGGGATGACAATACCGCATCTGGGTATTATTCTTTATATTCTAACACCACCGGGTCTAACAATACCGCATTTGGTTACAATGCACGGGCAAGTGCAAATAATGCTACTAACCAAACAGTAATCGGTTATGAGGCTACTGGGCAAGCAGATAATTCTGTAGTGCTTGGAAATGACGCTGTAACAGCAGTTTATATGGGAGAAGACTCTGGTGCTAAAGTATATGCAGGAGAGGGTAGTTTTACTGGTGATGTGACAATTGGTGGCGATGTAGTAGTTTCTTCTGATGCAAGACTTAAATCAAACATCGTATCGCTTGGTTCTACACTTTCAAGATTATTACTTATTGATGGTAAATCTTATGAAATGAAAGGAAAACAAAAAATAGGCGTACTTGCTCAAGACATAAAAGAAGTATTTCCAGAACTTGTTAGTGAAGACGCAAATGAAATGTTAGCGGTTAATTATCAAGGACTCGTTCCTGTACTTATCAATGCACTTAAAGAGCAACAAAGCGAAATAGATGTACTAAAAGAGCAAGAAAGTAAATATTTAGAACAGGAAAAAAGATTAGAAAGATTAGAGAAATTAGTTGCTCAATTAGATTAGTTTTTGCTTAAACTATCTGAAGAAGATATGCCTATGGTTTAGTTGCAAAATAGCTGAATTAAAAGAAGAGGATATGCCTATAATCAAGTTTTGATTTTTATTACTTTAAATGAAGTATCATCTGTTGAGTATTTGGTTTATTATTTCTCATTTGAAGTAGCATATATTTATTATATTTAAGTTATGAATCATAAACACATAATAATAGTACTCCTATCAATATGCTTTAGCTGTAGTCCAGTAAAAAAAATAAATGAAAATGTAATTTCGGGAGAATATGACAAAGCAATAAGCAAAACTATCGATCAGCTAAAAAGAACAAAAAACAAAAAGAAAAAAGATCAATATAAATTAATACTTAAAGATGTCTTTAGTAAATCTGTAATTAAATCTCAAAATAAAATTTCCAGTTTAAAGAAAGATAAAAACCCTGAATTTTATTATGAAATATACCTTGAATATCAAAAGCTAATAGACAGACAAAACAAGTTGATGAATATTTCATCAAATAATTTAAAATTTAATTTTAAAAATTATGATAATGATCATATAGAATTTAGATATAAAACTTCAAATTATTATATGGAGCTTTCAAAATCACTAATTTCAAAGGATGATAGGTTAGACTACAGAAATGCATATGAGTATTTAATTATAATAGAGTCCATAAATCCAAATTATCTTGAAACTAGAACGTTAATTAATTTGTGTTTATTAAGAGGGAAAGACCATATTTTATTAAATGTTTTGAATGAATCAAATTCTGTAATCTACAAAGAACTTCAAAAAGATATTTTAAATATTAATGGTTATGATTTAAATTCCAAATGGAAATCTTTTCACACTGCAAAAGATAATTATTTAGGGAAAACAGATTTTTACATTGATTTAGCATTTAAAGCTTTTATTATCTCCCCTGAAAGAATTCTTGAAAAAGAAAATACAAAGAAAAAAAATATTAAAGATGGCTACACTTATCAACTAGATAATAACGGGAATGTGATGAGTGATAGTTTAGGAAATGATATCAAAATTGATAAAATTGTTGAAATTTCAGGTAAGACCAAAGAATATAGTCAATCAAAATCTGCCAAAGTTATTGCTGAGGTAAGATATTATGACAACAAAAATAATTTAATTGAAAAATTCCCACTAGAAAGTGAATTTTGGTTTAGAAATATATTTCTTGAATTTACAGGTGATAAAAGAGTTTTAAACAAGAAAGATAAAAGACTACTAAAAGGGGGGTTTTTACCTTTTCCTCCAGATGATATTTTATTATTTAATAATTCTGAAAATATCAAACAAAAATTAATAAAGATTTTATTTAAATACTTCTAAATCTCCTTACGCCCGTCCACGCAACTCTTTTAGTTCTTCCTAAATATGATTTAGTTACAATTCTATCGTTAAATTCATTTCTTGCTGAATTTAATTGAGCATTTCCGTTGTCTTGATTTTTCATTATATAATTTTATTAAAAATAATTCGGGCGCAAAGATAATATCAAAAATTGAATTTATATGCTTTTTTTTTTAAATAAACTTTAATTAATTATTTAATCATTATCCTTTTTAGTTTCAACAAGAGTTGTTGATAATTTACTAAACACATAGCATTCCCCTAGATTAGCAGAAGGAGAAAACTCTTTTGGTAAGAAAGCAACTATTGGGTAATCTTTATAGTTTCCAGAAACAAGCATACAGGGCTTCTCTATTCTTATAATAATTTACCTTTTTTAATAAAGTTCTTTTCTATATCGGTATCTATATTTATTTTCACAGTGTTATTTTATGTTATAATAACGTATCAAAGGGGTGTATATGAAATCATTCTTTCCCCATTATCAACGAGTCTATCCTAATCTATTTTCATTCTAAAGTGTTTTAATATTACATTTATACTCTAAAATATATATTATGTCAAATAAACCTAAATGTGAATGTGGAAATACTCAAAACCCTGATGGATTTTGTGATGGTTCTCACACTAAATAGATTAATTAAACATTGTAATTCATATTGGTAACAAACTTTTGTTTGTCCATATCATATTGAATAAAATTACTTGTACTCATTTGCATCTGTTGTAGATACAATTTTCTGTATTTACTAATCATATCAATTGCCTTGATAAAATTGTTTCCACATATTAACTTTTTCATTTTTTTTGTAAATTGCAACTATGAAATATTCAATAATTTCTCTCTTTTTCTTAATTTCTTGTGCTGAATCACAAAGAAATAATCCAATTATTGAGGATTTAAATAGCTCTAATAAATTAACTGTAATTACACTTTTAGATGATTTAGTTAATGAAAATTCAGGTTTAATTTTTTTAAATAATAATTTAATCACATTCAATGACTCTGGCGGAAACAATAGTCTTTATGAAATAGATATTGTTAATGGAGAGGTGATTCGAACTGTTGATATCATTAATGCTACTAATTATGATTGGGAGGATATAACAACTGATTCTGAATATATTTATATAGGCGATTTTGGAAATAATTATGGAAATAGACAAGATCTACTAATATATAAAATAAGTATCTCAGATTTTCTAAACACATCTGATAATGCTGTATCTGCAGAGCAAATCAAATTTAGTTACTCCGACCAAACAACTTTTCAATCTAATCCATATAATAGTAATTTTGATGCGGAGTCTATAATTTCATTTAATGATAGTTTATATATTTTTACTAAAAACTGGGTTGATGGAAAGTCTAATGTATATTCTTTACCTAAAAATGCAGGTACTTATATTGCCTCAAAAATAGATAGTCTTGATGTCCAAGGTTTAATAACTGCTGCGGAATATAACATTATTTCTAATACTGTTACATTGTTAGGTTATAATTCAGTTTCACCCTTTGTAATTGAATTAACTAACTTTAACGATTCGAATTTTTCACAAGGACTGATTAGTAAATTTCCATTAGTTGTTCCAGAAAACTCTTCTATTCAAACTGAAGGGTTGACTAACATTAATAATTATTATTATATATCAGCTGAAGATTATTTAGGTAATCCTCAAGTACTCTACCAAATTAATAAAGATAGCTTAATTTCTAATTAATAATAACCTCTTCATTGGTAAGGAAAAGGTCTCCAGTTCAAACCTGGACATTGGCTCTCAAGAAACCAACCTACTTTCTCACATCTTTTCAAATTCAAATGTCTTTTTAGTGTCTTTTTAAGAAAATTTGTGTTATTTCTAGCATCTATTTTGTCGTAGAAACTTTTCACTCAACGAATTTTATAAGGATTTTACTTTTTCAATATAAAATCTTTACAGCAATTAAATTTAAATTAAAACATATTATATGTATTTTGAGTTAAATAACTATAAATTAATTAAAATGAAAAAATTATTATTTCTTTTATTGTTTATTCCTTTGTTGTCATTCAGTCAAGAAGAAAGTAAGGTTGTTTTATATACACCTAATCCTTCTTCAAATTTTCCAGAAATGACATTTTATAAAACATCACATGATTTTGGTACTATTAATAATGGAGCTGCTCAAGAAACTGTTTTTAATTATACAAATACAGGGAATACTCCTTTAATAATTGTAGATATTAGAAGTACTTGTGGATGTACAATTCCAGTAGGATGGAGTAAAAAGCCTCTTTTACCTGGCGAATCCTCTCAGTTTGCCGTAAAATTTAACGGTAAAGGAGCTAATAAAGTTTCAAAAACTGTTACAGTTACTACAAATACTAAAAAAGGGAAAGAAACTGTTAGGATTTCTGCTTTTATAGTTAACCCTTAATTTAAATCCTTTATAGAGTACTAAGTTGTTGTATAGTAGAGGTCTCTAGTTCAATTTTCGATATTGGCTACTTAATTAGTGGGTTTGTAATTTAAATTTATCCATGAAGAAAATTGCAATTAAAATTGTAAAAAAGAAATATACCAACATCAATATATAAGAAAAATAAAAATCTGTAGACAAAAACTGAGCTGAAGGGTATGTTGATAATAATAAAATAGCAGAAATTGATCTCAAGATTTCAAAATTTGCTGCCCAAGAATAAAAATCAAATAATGAGGTAAATCCGAAAACAGACACGAATATTATAAACCCATATATAAGCTTAAAACTAATAGTCAAATCTGAAAAGTTTTGTAAAAAGAAAAGAAGTAAAAAATTTATAGAAATAAAATGAAAAAGTGCTATTATCTTTAATAACGAAGAATATTTAGGCCCGTATTTTATTCTATTTTTTATATCTATAGTAATAGCTCTTGGAAACTTTTCAATCACATCATTTGGTCTCCAGCCAGTTGGCATGAACCAAATCCTAAGTTTGTCCATAAAACTTTTTGAATTATAGGCGTCTTGAATTACATTAGAAGCGTGTTGCCAATTTATTAAAATTGGGTTCCAAGTATTTACAGGTTTTAGTACTCCAAAAACTGGAGGTTCCCCCTCTAATTCTTCTTGAAATGTTCCAAAAATACGATCCCATACACAGAAAATAGCAGATAAATTTTTATCAATATAAATTGGATTAATTGCATGATGAACTCTATGCTGTGATGGTGTAACTATTATATATTCTAGAAACCCTAGTTTACCGATATGTTGAGTATGATACCAAAATTGAGCAAATAGGTGTAATGGCACCAAAATTGAAATAACTTTTGGTGAAACTCCTAAAATAGCCGCTGGTATTAAAAATAAAGCTCCAAAACCTATCCAGGCTGAGATACTTTGTCTTAATGCACATGCTAAATTAAATTCCTCACTACTATGATGTATCACATGTCTATTCCAAAAAATATTAATCTTATGATTTAGTCTGTGATTCCAATAACTCGCAAAATCTATACATACAAAAGCTGCTACATATAAAGTCAAGCTTGATTCTAGATCAATCACTTTAATGGAATTAAGTATGTATGGATAAGGGATAATAATTAATACCAACCCTAATGAATTCTTTAAAGTGTTTGTCATTCCTGAGCTTAAACTAGATAGAGTGTCCATGAAAGAATAAGTTTGTTTGCCAATTACATGGCCATACAAAATTTCTATTGTCATTAAAACCATGAATCCTGGAATTACCCATAATAATAAAGAAGCGTAAGTATCCATAAATAATTTATATATAAAATCTTTTAAATATAAAGAAAAAAATCCTCGATTAATTGAAGGTTGATATCAATATAGTTTTTAATTACATTTTCAACTTGATAAGTGTGTTTTATCTAATTCTAATCTAGATATTAGTTATTTTTAAAATAACACTTTTCAATCCTTTTTTATTTAGGTCAGATACATTTTAGTTGTAAAAACTTCTTTTTTTTTCTTAACTTGTTTTAAATTTATTACAATGAAAAAATTACTATTTACACTTGCTTTGATTATTTCTTTGAATTCCTTTTGTCAGGTTAATCGTTTACCATTTGGAGAAGCATCATTTGAAGAAAAATGTAATAATGGACCTTGTGAATATGTGTTTACTGCATATTTTAGTGATTCAGATCCTAATAATGATTTTTGGGAAAGTGAGGTCAACTCCATACAAGATATAGACAGATACTCTATTCCAGACACTAACACTAAAGATATTAGATTTTTTGTTGAAGCATTAGCAGATGAATCAGTTTATTCTCCAGTTCCTGTAACAGTCTCAGCTAATGATGGAGATTTTCAAATTAAAGTTCATGCTGAATATTGGGCTGGTGAAGAGGATTATGGTTATGGAGTAACATTTGGTTATAAAGATGTTGATAATTATTTTAGATTTGAAGTTGCTGCAACTGATTTTTATAGAATTATTCATAAGTATAAAGGAATTGATATAGGTACTGACTGGACTACATACGATAAAGACATTGATGCTAATTTTTTAAATATTGTAAGTGTAGATCAAAAATTATTCTTTAGTATAGATAGTGAATTAGTACATACTATTGAGTCTGATAGAGGTTTTCTGGTTGGAGATCAAATTCATTTTAATGTATCAGGAACAACATCAGTTGCTTTTGATGATTTTAAAGTTGTAAAAGAATTTTATAATGGTTCTTTTTCATCAGAGAATATTACCACTAGTATCGCCTCTAATTCTTGGCAAGGAAACGGGTCTGGTTTTTTTGTTTCAAATACTGGATATATTATAACTAATTACCATGTAATTGAAGATGCGAATTTTATTGAAGTTCAATATAAATATCAAGGAGAAACGGTTACACACAAGGCAGAAGTTATAAGAAGTGATGAATCTAATGATTTATCTATAATTAAAATTGTTGATAATTCTTTCAAAAGACTACCTCCTTTGCCTTACAATTTACAAACAAGAAGTGTTGATTTAGGTACAGAAGTATTTGCGCTTGGATATCCAATGGCACTTTCTGGTATGGGGACAGATATAAAATTTACTGATGGCAGAATAAGCTCTAAGACTGGTTATGATGGAGATATTAGAACATATCAATCAACTACACCAATTCAAGGGGGAAACAGTGGTGGCCCTTTATTTGATCACAGTGGAAACCTAATTGCTATAAATTCAGCAAAACTTGTATATGATGATGTAGATAATGTTTCTTATAGCATAAAAGCTATTTATGTTTTGTCTTTAATGGATATACTACCTGAAAGTGTCGCTACTCCTTCAAGTAGAGTCTTGTATTCTAAAAAATTAACTGATCAGATAAAAGCTTTGACTCCTTATGTAGTATTGATAAAAGTTAGATAGATTTTTTTTTAAATTATAAGTATGAGAAAATTAAATTTTATTACATTTATTTTTGGTTTTTTTATTTCTTTTTCATGTTTTAGTCAAAATATTTCAGAACAAATAACATTTACAAGTTCTAATCCATTTTCTTTTAATGATGTCATCACCAATTTTGATAATTTAGAAAAACAAGAAGTATTTGGAGAATTAGTTATACCATACGATTCTTTAAACCCTCAAAAAAAATTTCCCTTAATAATTGGAGTTGCAGGAAGCTTAGGTTGGCAAAATCATCATTTAGAGTATTTAAAAATGTATCAAGATTTAGGGTTTGCAACATTTGAACTAAAGAGTTTTAAAAGTAGAGATATTGAGTCTACTGTTGGAGAACAAAATCAGGTTACAACTGCTGCAATGATTGTAGATGCTTATAAAGCTCTGGAGCAGTTATCAAAGCACCCATTAATAATTAAAGATAAGGTTTCAATAACTGGATGGAGTTTAGGGGGTGCAGTAACTTTATTTTCTGCTTGGGTTCCACTAAAAAATGCTATAAATAAGCAGTTAAGTTTTGCTTCACATTTAGCTTTATACCCTCCTTGCTTTTTCGAGCTTGAAAATATGGAATTCTCTCAATCACCTATTCATATATTAATTGGAGAGTTAGATGATTGGACACCAGCTGAACCTTGCAATAACTTGGTGAATAATTTAAACGATTATTGTAATATTGATATTACAATATATAAAGACTCTTACCACGGCTTTGATAGGGAGGGAGGATTGGAAACTAATAAAAATGGCTATAGCTTTAAAGACTGCATGTTTACTTTAACTAGTGACGGAAATGTATTAATGAATTACTTAAATATACCAATGTCTAATGCGTTTCTTCAAAAAATTGGCTTTCTGTTTTGTGCTTCAAAAGGTGTGACTATTGGGGGCAATTTAGAAGCTAGAAATCAGTCATTTAAATTTGCGAAAGAGTTTATGATAAAGACATTGATGTCAAATTAATGTTTGTTTAAGAAAAATCAAACTAGTATTATTAATCCCTTGCACTTAGTGATCATCAGGTCAGCTGTGTGATTAACGACATTAGTTTATCTTAAAACCATACTTTTCAATTTTCTTAAATAATACTATATGAGACATTATAAACTACTATAATTGGTTATTTTTGTATTCTTATGACTCCTAAATCTATTTTATTAATAATTTTATTTATTTGGGGTATTCCTAGCACCTTTTTTAGAAGTAAATTTAGAAAAATAATATATAAAACTAATGACTGGAAAATAAATATTAAACCATTATTTTTTAAAGAAATAAAAGGCTTATTTCTGAATATTTATCCTGCTAACAATGAGTATATTAAAGCTAGAAATTATTACAGATTTTACTTGCTGATATATTTCGCAATAGTCACTTTTTATTTTACATTAAATTATTAGGATAATTTTTTAAATTAATTTATCAGCTAAAATATTTTCTATTTTTTTTAATACTTTTTAAATCATCAATTTAGTAGCTTATAATTATCTTGCTAAAATTGGTAATATTTTTATATCTTGTTTTTTTTAAAATTTTCAAAAATATCTAAATATGAAATATATATTAGTAATTCTTGGTTTATTAAGTTCTTTTACTTCTTACTCGCAAACAAATGCTATCACTGAAGAGGGTATCGAAGTCATATTATTTGATGATAATTCATGGACCTTCAAGAATAAAAATTCAAATGAAAATAAAGAAATAAGAATAAATAAATCAAGTTATAAATATGGTAAAAGCTCAACTTTTTTAGTAAAGAGTAGCTCTATTCCAATTGGTATTTATATCAACCCAACTAAATGGTCTTTTCAAAAAGAAGGCGATTCTGATACCGAGTATACGTTTACATTAAAGGGCGAGGATTTATACGGACAAATTATTAATGAGAAAATTGAAGTCCCTCTTGAAAATATGAAATCAATTGCATTAGATAATTTTAAAAATGTAGCTCCTGACGCTGAGATTATTAATCAAGAATATAGATATGTTAATAATTTAAAAATTCTTATGTTACATATGGAGGGTAAATCTCAAGGAGTTTCTTTTTTCTTCTATGGATATTATTATTCAAATGAAAATGGCACCACTCAATTGGTTGCTTATTCATCTAAACCTCTATTCGACTCATACTATGGTGATATTCAAGAGCTTCTTAATGGAATTGTAAAACTTTAACTAACTCTAGCTCCTTAATCATTAAAAAACGATTATTCTTTTAAAGCAATTTATTCCTTAATTAATATGAAAAATTTTTGTCTTACCATTTTAATAATATCCCCTTTTATTATTTCTGCTCAAGATTGGAAACAAATGATGGATGACCCTGCCTTTAATATATATGAAGTAGTTGAAGCAGCTGAATCATATTTTGAAGATGTAGATAAAACAAAAAAAGGATCAGGTTGGAAAAAATATCAAAGATGGTTATTCGAAAATGAGCCTAAATTTTACCCAAGTGGAGATAGAATTAGTGTTGATTCACATTATGCATCTAATGCCTATAAAGATTTTCTCAAGAAAAACCCTTCTGCTAAAAAATCAATATTCGATAGTGATTGGGAAGAACTCGGGCCCTATTATATTGAAGAAGTCACAGGGCATTACGCTGTTGGATTAGGTAGAGTTGAATCATTTTATATAGATGATGATCCAAATATCATCTATCTAGGGTCTAGAAGTGGTGGTTTTTGGAAGACTATTAACGGAGGTGAAAATTGGATAAATACAACAGATGATTTGATTGCTGCTGGAGTTAATACTATTGCGGTTAAGCCAAACAACTCTAATTCAATTTTAATAAATGTTAGAAATTCTAATAATGGAACAACTCATGGTATTTATGGGTCTTTTGATGGCGGAGATAATTGGGAACCAACTAATTTTATTCCTGATAACTTATCTTGGGGAGGTCTTGGATCTAATGATAGAATAAATATAATTAAATATCACCCTACAATTCAAGACTTAGTCTTTATTGGTACATCTGACGGTTTATATAGATCTGAAGACAATTTAGTTACTTGGTCATTTATATCTTTTCCTAATGGAGGTCCATGGAATAATGATAATTTTAATGAAATTGAATTTCATCCAACTGATGAGAACATAATTTATATTGCAGCTACAAATTTAGATTCAAATATTTATATATCCTTAGATGCAGGAACTACTTTTAATTCATCAAACTCAATCGTAAATTCAAGTAACATACAACTTTCTGTTTCAGCTGCTTGTCAGGATTGTGTATATATTGGCTCTAGTGATGGAATATGGAAATCATCTGATTTAGGGGAAAATTTTGATTTAGTTTCAGGTTCATACATAGAAGAGATTAGTAATTATGGTGCTTTTGCTGTTAGCGACATTGATAATAATATTATTTTATATGGTGATATTGATACTCATATGAGTACTGATGAGGGTGCAACTTTTAATAAAACTACTTTTTGGTCAACAGGAAATTCAAATTATGATCAAACAGGGTCTTATGTTCATGCTGATCTAAGAGGTGCTGTTTGTAAAAATGGAGTCTTTTGGGTTAATACTGATGGTTTACTTTGTAAAAGTGAAGATAACGGAATTACATGGGAAATTTTTGAAGGTCAATCAATTAGAGAAAACTATAATTTGGGAGTCAGTCAATCTAATCATGATAGAACTATAAGTGGTTCTCAAGATAATGGTACTAGTATTAAAACCGAAAATTCTTGGATTGAATTTTATGGAGCCGATGGTATGGAAGGTATTGTTCATCCGTTAAATGATGATTGGATGATTGGAAGTTTTCAATTTGGAGGTAAAAGAAGAACTATAGATGGGGGATTGTCTCAAGATGGCGTAGGTAATGTAGAAAATGGTGGATGGATAGCTCCATTATTTTATGATCCAAATGATCAAATGAAAATATTTTCATTAGGAAGTAAAGTAACTGTCAGTGAAGATTTCGGCTCTACTTGGACCGATTTGGGTAGTCCATTTAACGACTCATCTATTACTTATGCAACTATCGCAGAGAATGATTCAAATATTATGGCTGTAACTAATTACGACCAAATTAAAATATCACTAGATGGAGGGAATACTTTTACTAATATTTCTGACGGACTTACTGGTAATTATATAACTGATGTTGTTTTTGATCCAAATGATGATAATACAATTATTGTTATTTATGGAAACTATAATGGCAATAATAATAAAGTCTATATTTCAAATGACTTGGGATCAACTTGGCAAAATATTAGCTATAATTTAGGTTTTTTACCAGTTAGGTCAGTTGTTATTGATCATACAGAAAATTCTAATATATATCTAGGTACTGAAATTGGAGTTTATGTAAAACCTATGACTAGTAATACCTGGGAGTTGTACAGTCAAGGTCTTCCTAATATGTCAATTTTAGAGCTAGAAGTAATGTATGGATCTAACACATTAAGAGCTGCTACATGGGGAAGAGGTTTATGGGAATATGCTTTGGATGGTAGGGTTGATCACCCATCCATTATTAGTACAAAAATTACAAATCAACCAACTGAATATCAGCCTAAATTTGGTTTTGAGCAATACATAACTTCAGCTATAGAATATGATAATGTTCTATCAGATGTATATCTAAAATGGTCAGTTAATGAGCCTGTTTTTGATAATACCATATCTATGTCAAATAGCTCAGAGAATATCTGGATTTCAGATTCACATATTCCTAATCAAGAAATTGGAACTAAGGTTTATTTCAAAGTGTTTGCAGAGGGGGATAATCAAGATGTTTCCGAGACCTATAAATTTATGTATGAAGTTAAAGCTAATATATATTGTATTCCATCCATGGATTGTTCTTATGGAGACGGTCTTCAGTTATTTCAGCTTGCTGATATAAATAATCCTTCTGAGTGTGAAGGATATGGAGATTTTACAAACATATCTACAGAGTTAGAGCAAGGTTCTTCCAATAATTTAACAATTACTACTGGATATGGTGACCAGTTTTTAAGTGTATGGATTGATTATAATGATGATTTAGAGTATAGTGATGATGAATTAGTAGTTGATAGTTTTGAAATTGCTGATGGTCAAGCTGCTGGGTCTTATTCAGAAACTTTAGATTTTGTTATTGCTGATGATGCTCAATTAGGATCTCATTTAATGAGGGCTAAAACAAATTGGAGTGGACCGGTGCCTAATGCTTGTGATGAAACTACTTACGGAGAGACTGAAGATTATATGGTTGAGATTGTTGAGTCTTCTCTTGATATTGGTGAATTTATTAATGATAAAGTTAAATTATATCCTAATCCAACTACCGGAATTTTTACAATTGATTTAGGTAATGAAATTGAAAGTACAGAGATATCAATCCATGATTTAAATGGAAGGTTGATTAAGTTTTTTTATAAATTTAATATGTCAATAATAAATATAGACCTTAAATTGGATTTAGGCTTATATTTTGTTACTGTAATATCAGACAATAAAAAGTCTGTATTTAAATTGCTTAAAAAATAGTTTACTCTTGTATAAGATATTTTTAAAAATATCTTATACAAGATTAAAAAAAATATTTAAATATGCTTTATTTAAGAATAAAATATTTATATTTGCGCTCATTTTAAAAGCAATAAAAAAAATTATATTATGGCAAAGGAAAATTTTGATCGTTCCAAACCACACTTAAACATTGGTACTATTGGACACGTTGATCACGGTAAAACTACTTTAACAGCTGCTATTACGACTGTCTTAGCTAAAGCTGGATTCTGCGAAACAAGAGACTTCGATACTATCGATAATGCTCCAGAAGAAAAAGAAAGAGGTATTACAATTAACACTTCACACGTTGAGTATTCAACTGAAAATCGTCACTATGCACACGTAGATTGTCCAGGTCACGCGGATTACGTTAAAAACATGGTAACTGGTGCTGCACAAATGGATGGAGCTATACTTGTTGTAGCTGCTACTGATGGGCCTATGCCACAAACACGTGAACATATACTTTTAGGTCGTCAGGTTGGTATTCCAAGAATGGTTGTATTTATGAATAAAGTAGATATGGTTGATGATGAGGAATTACTTGAATTAGTTGATATGGAAATTCGTGAATTATTATCATTTTACGAATATGATGGCGATAACGGTCCTGTTATAGCTGGATCTGCTCTTGGTGCTCTTAACGGAGAACAAAAATGGGTAGACTCTGTATTGGAATTAATGAAAGCTGTTGATACATGGATTGAATTACCAAAACGTGATGTTGATAAAGATTTCTTAATGCCAATTGAAGATGTATTCTCAATTACTGGTCGTGGAACAGTTGCTACTGGAAGAATTGAAACAGGAATTGCTAATACAGGAGATTCAGTTGATATTATCGGTATGGGAGCTGAAAAGCTTACATCTACTGTTACTGGAGTTGAAATGTTCCGTAAAATATTAGAAAAAGGTGAAGCTGGAGATAATGCTGGTATACTATTAAGAGGTATAGAAAAAGCTGATATCAAAAGAGGGATGGTAATATGTAAGCCTGGTTCTGTTAAACCTCATGCTAAATTTAAAGCAGAAGTTTATGTTCTTAAAAAAGAAGAAGGTGGACGTCACACTCCATTTCATAATAACTATAGACCTCAGTTCTATGTGCGTACTACAGATGTAACTGGTACTATTTCTCTTCCTTCAGGAGTTGAAATGGTAATGCCAGGAGATAACTTAACCATTCATGTTGAATTACTTCAACCTATTGCAATGAGTATAGGTTTAAGATTTGCTATCCGTGAGGGTGGTAGAACTGTTGGTGCTGGACAAGTAACTGAAATTTTAGATTAATATTAACCCATAATATTTTGTTAAGGTATTCTGTTTTTTTACAGAATACCTTGACTTATGTTTACGGGTTTAGCTCAGTTGGTAGAGCACTGGTCTCCAAAACCAGGTGTCGGGAGTTCGAGTCTCTCAACCCGTGCAAATAAAAAGATATGACAGGAATTATTACATATTTTAAAGAATCATTTGAGGAGCTAAAGAACCATGTAACTTGGCCTATATTTTCAGAAGGTCAGCGTTTAACAATTTTAGTTGCTGTTTTCTCAATTATATTTTCATTAATTATTTGGGGAATTGATTCGGTTTTTGGAGAAGTTATTCAATATTATTATAATTTCATTAAACAACAATAATGTCAGAAGCGGTTGTAGAAAATAAATGGTATGTTGTCAGAGCTGTTAGCGGACAAGAAAATAAAATCAAGTCTTATATTGAAAATGAGATTTCTAGGCTAGGATATGATAATTTTGTTGATGAAATTCTAGTACCCTCAGAAAAAGTAATTCAAATAAGAAAAGGCAAGAAAATAACTAAAGATAAAGTTTATTTCCCTGGATATATTATGATTAAGGCCAACCTGGCTGGTGAAATACCTCATGTAATCAAAGGTATTACTAATGTGATTGGTTTTTTAGGTGAAACTAAAGGTGGCGAACCTGTTCCGCTTAGAAAGTCAGAGGTTAATAGAATGCTAGGTAAAGTTGATGAGTTGTCTCTTCAAAATGAATCTAACATTATCATTCCTTTTACTCCAGGTCAAAATGTTAAAGTAATTGATGGTCCATTTAATGGATTTGATGGTACAATTGAAAAAATTAATGAAGAGAAAAGAAAACTTGAAGTAATGGTTAAGATATTTGGACGTAAAACTCCACTTGAATTGAGTTACATGCAAGTAGAAAAAATTTAATAAATGTTACAATGTTCTATAATTTATAGCTTCCACGTTTAAATTATAGTAAATTTTAAATTGTTAATATATGGCAAAAGAAATAGGAAAAGTAGTTAAACTACAAGTAAGAGGCGGAGCTGCAAATCCATCACCTCCAGTAGGACCAGCATTAGGTGCTGCAGGTGTTAATATAATGGAATTTTGTAAGCAATTTAATGCTAGAACTCAGGATAAACCTGGTAAAGTTCTTCCAGTTGTTATAACTGTATTTAAGGATAAATCTTTTGA
>Ga0209709_10001799_pt1 | contig 19419 bp, 12 predicted proteins | sample ArcticOcean_MG_C_2_FD_187435 | JGI IMG/M metagenome (GOLD analysis project Ga0209709, IMG submission 187435) | Marine microbial communities from western Arctic Ocean - ArcticOcean_MG_CB4_136 (SPAdes) (version 2) | ecosystem: Environmental > Aquatic > Marine > Oceanic | place: Arctic Ocean... | reverse complement strand
GTCGTCAAGCATGAATGCTTTAGTGGATTCATGCTTAACATCGTCATACATACCCATAGCGACAGCGTTAGGGTCAGCACCAAAGATAGATATGATTGCTTTAATTTGTTCGTTCATTCTTTCGTTCTTCTCTTCGGGTTTCATATTCATAACCTCTTGTTGTTTCTTGTATTATCGTTTCTTTATTGAAACTATAACATAGTTATTGTCTAAAGACACTACCAATAATACAGGAATAGTAATCACAACAGGCACGATGGGTAAGAATTGCACCTACCTCTTTCCCTTTGCGTCCAGAATGAGTATGCACCTCGTCTTTCTATCTTCGCAGGGTTGTTCTAAATGTCGCCATCGGTCAAAGACTTAGCGAATCATCGTCTGTTGTGTGTTAAATCATGCGCTTCATCGAAGCACATGAATGAGTGAATGCTGTGTGTATGTAATGACTACGATACACGCAGCGGTGAATGTGAATGGTTGTCTGAACAACCGTGAATGCTATGCCGTGTTGGTTAAGAATCGTGCATCTTCACGACAAAGACACCAACCATATGGTCGGCAAGTCTAAGCAATGCCAAACGAAGTGCGGCATAAAAAAAGGGCTTAGTGATGCCGACCCGCTAAGGGTAGCACCACTAAGCGTGTCCGTTAAGGGTGGACTAACCCATACATTTTGAACCGTTAAGGTCGCTGCACTAAGCGTGTTGATGAATGTTAATAATCAGTTAAGCAGTAATCAAAAGTCAAAGAGTTCACTTGCTGTGTTAGCAGATGTTGACTTGACCCCTTGTGGTTTTGGTGCTGCGTCTGTTAAGATGTTAGACTGATTGGCTTCTTGCTCATATTTGCAATGCTTTGTAAGCAGGGCCAATTTAACATCGTTTTTAATTGCGTGTTTCATTTGGTCAAGTGTCATGCTTGGGTTATCAGAAGATAACTTAGCGACTATTGAAGCCATGTCGTTAAGGCAATCAAACCAATCGTTAGTATTGTTCTTGGCGATGTTCTTCAAGCCGCATCCTCTAAACAAGTCCTCACTAATCAATTGATAGAATCTCTCAAAGTGTGGCTTACCGTTATGTCCTGTTCCAATCATGTTAACCATTAAGGAAGGTTCTGTAATCTTTCCTTTCTGTGCATGTTTGTCGCTTAGTATTTGCTTAGCATTTCTCTCCTTACCGTTAACGGTGTAAGCAGTTTCATTTTGTAGGTCTGATATTTCGATGCCTGCATTCTTCATTAGCAATTCTTCAAAGATGGCTGTTATTACTGCGCCGTTGAACTCCTTGAACTTAGGTATTTGCTCAATTTGAACCTTAATATCATCACTAACGATAATCAATGCGCTTGCTGCTTGTGTTGATGTGGTCGGTGGTGCGTCTTCTTGAAGTTCGTCTTGTGTTTCCACTTCATTAGTAGTAGTGGATGATTCAATGTCCTGCAATTGCTGGTCGATGTGGTTAGCGATAGCGTATAGTGAAGGAGCCAGTTTGCCGTGTTCGTTAACTGTCATGAAATGTTCCTTCATGAAAGCATTACATGCTTCCTTAACTCTTGCTGGTGATGGCTGTGCTGTGCCGCCGCCGATGTTATCAATTCTCTCACCTATTACAGCACTACCAAGCCAACGAGGTGACTTACTGTTCATGCTGATGGTTCCACCTGTATAGTTACCAAGTTTGTTTGGCATTAAGGTATCGCTTATTTCTGGTATTGTTTTTCCTGCGGCAATTGCATAGAATGCTCTTGCTATTTTTGTTGTTTCATCTGTTGTTATTATATTGTTACCCATTTAGATTAACTCCCTGCTGGTTAAGCAATCTCATCATAACGGTTAGTGCGGGGTTCATAAGCAAGTCGGGCAGGTCGGTTGCTAAAGCATCGCAATTTAGCGTGAAACGCATCGCTAAATGTAACGCTACCGACCATATGGTTGGCGAATCGCGTGAGCGTTTGAATGACGAGATGAGCCAACACGCGCGAACGCGTGCTTAAACGCGTGCCTAAACGCTATACTGAGACGCTGTTGATACGCGTATCACCGAAGCCCTACGCGATACCCTTAACGGATATTGCCCACGCGCTACGCGTTAGCCGGAGTCGCGCACGCGAACGCGTAATTTTGCCCTGCTTAACACCATGCGAAATAAAGAAAAAAATATACCAAATGAAAAAAAACTACGACGCGTCTTCTTGAAATATTTTTGCCCCGGAATAGCCTCAACCGCTATCTTCAAGGGGGTTCACTACTTCGGCTATGTAATGCTGTTATCCAAGATGCTCGATGAGTTCCGCGAGATGGGATTGATTATGAAAGCAAAAGAGCAAGAAGGAGAGGACTCTGAGAAGCGCAAGCGTATAGACAAAAACGACAAAAAATCAGGCAGAGAATTGACGCGCCTATTGGGTGCAGAATACAGCCGTCGTATATACTCAGAGAGGATGAGTCCCGCAGACGCTCTTGAGGATATGGTCATGTTATTGAATGACCAATTCCAAGAAATAACTAATCACACAGACAAGCCGGACTACAAGGGTATAACATTCGATGAATATCCTATCATTACCCCCGCGCAGAGTGAATGGTTGATTGATAAATATAATGAGACTAAGGACCGAATGATTGGTCCTGACGGGAAAAGCGAGTTCGGTTGGACGGAGGAAGATTTAGTCGATACAGTTGATTCTAATTCACACGCGTATTGGTTAGGCTTACTACCTTCTTCTATTACCCCGCGGCCAGCAACCTCAGTCAACCAATTGATGTATCAAAATCATCCTTTGGGGTCAACTTGGCATAACATACTGGAAGATTCGATGAAGCGCGGTGACTTCAAATTAGATACTGAGGCTTTAAGTCAACATAGAGAGAATATTTGGGACGCGAAACTTGCTGAGAGGAGAGGACTTGATGAAGCGTCAAGTGCCTTCCCGCCTCAATTAGAAAGAAATATTCCTGATAAGGGAAGTGAGTCAAAACCATTTAGTCAAGAAGAAATGGAAGCGCAAAGCGAGGCAGCGAAGAGTGGCTATGAACATTTATATTCTAAAGTAAATATGGAGCCGGGTAACAAAGGCTTACCTGACGATGAAGTAGCATCTTCGTCATTAAAACCCATTGGTAAGTATAGTGACTTATCAAACAATCTCAGCCAGCGCATGACTGAGAAAGCGGAAAAGCATCAAAGTGACAAATATGACGAAGAACATATGTTTGCTGCCACGGATGCGCGAAATGAAATGGTTACGCGCCATACTCAAACCCTGAAGAAGTTAGAATCCAAATACAACAGAGGTAAGAAGGGACCCACTACAAGACGCGCGGAATTAAAAGAAGAAATCGAGAACTTCAAACTTGAGGCGGCTGGTGAAAATAAACAATTCGAGGACCAACAGAAGGGACTTCGTGATAGACTGAGATGGGAGAGTCTGAATGAACAATTTCATAGTATGCGAGATGGGTTAAACCATCACGCTATCTCTGCTTTAGGGACTAAAAATATAGGAATGAAGGGGGGTAAAAAAGGTCGTGCGCCTCACATTGTTACACCAACATTGAAGCAAATTGCGACTTTGTTAAACCTCCATTGTGACTCTGTAAACGCGCCTGATGTGATGAGTGAACCATTGCTCAGTTTCATCGACGAAACTCCGCGTGATGCTCAATCAACATCTTATTTACGCCAGTTGACAGATGATGCTATGGACCGACAAGGCAGATTACATCCTGCTCTCAGCAACGCTATAAGAGCAAACGGTGCGTTGGTTAGTAGATTCCCCGATGTGGGGCATCTTGGTCATAAGAACGAAGCGGGAAGTATGAGTAGACAAGTGAACGCTGCTGATAAGGTGGAATACGCAAACACCGTAGAAAGCGATGATTCTTCTGACGATATTGATGTTACTGAAGCAAGTGGGGCAGAATCCTCCGAAGGGCCTGCATCACGCGATGGGGAACACAATACTGACGCGAAAGGATTATTGGGTTCAGACATGGGATTAGCACCTGATACTTCCACAGCAGCAGGAGAAAAGCAAACGCGCGCAATGGTGCAGCATATTAGAAGCGGAGACGAAACTGCAAAAACTCCTAAAAAGATTGCACGCAATTGGCATCTTTACAGAGATGAGATACTACAAAAAGTCCATCGTGGAGAGATAACTAAACGCGAAGCAAAACAGATATTAACTGACAAATATTATAATTCAGATGATTTCGACGAAGCGCATAACGCGTTCTTAGGCATGGGAGATATGGACGAAATAGAGGAACCTTCAGATATAAATCATCCCTTGCATGGAAGAACACCTGAAGAGAGGAAAAAATATGCTCAAGAAATAATGAGTGTGGTATTTGGAGTGCGGGGGTTATTAGAAAGGTCGAGTATGAGATTCCACGATAAGGATAGCGAGTCGTCATGGCATCGCGATGAGAGTAATAGACCTGCTTCTGCTGGTGATTTGAAAAAGTTATTTCATCCACCAACTGCTGATGATTTTGGTGATTCCCGCGTTGATGAAAACGAAGCAGATAATGCAGAAGCAGAACATCGCGCGAAAGATTTTGATGCTAATAGTGAATTAGCACACAAGGTTAATAATTTGGGTTTGGATTGGAACGAAGTTACAAAACAAACATTGAAAATGATTGAAAAACATGCAAGGAGAAAGCAAGCCGGTTCCCAAGAACCTCTCGCGCTTAGTGCTGCTTTTAGAGAAACGATGGCAGAAATAACATTGAGTGCAACGAACAGAGTTGCAACACGCGAGTTGGATGAAGATAAATTACACGCTTTGACTCAGCAAATGAAAGCATTAGAACAAGAAGCGAGAGAAGATAAACAAACTCGTTTAATAACTGGTGAGACTACTGACGAAATGAAACAAAGGCGAGAGCAACTAAAGGAATTAAAAGTTGAATTGAATCAACAAAGGAGGATTGGTGGTAAACCTATGATGTGGTTCGCGAATCAAGTTGTTAATGCAATTCAAGAGCAGGCTTTAGAAAAAGAGAAGGATGATAATTGGCTCAATAAGACGCGGGAACAGACACATAACATGGTTAAAGGCGACATGGAGAAGAAGAAAGATTGCGATGGTTGTGTTGGTAGTAAGAATCATTTCATGAATGAAGATAAACAAAGTTCATACAATAATGTTCACGAATATATCAAGTCGAAAAGGGGACGAAGCCCTTATACTCACATGCGAGTTCCTGTGCCTGACATCAGATTCCTCCCTAAAGATAGCGATACGAAAGTGTCATTACGCACAGTTGCTAATGCTGTTGGTTTAGGTGACGATTGGGATGCGTCGATTAAACATCGTCACGAAGAGACTATCAAATCCATGTTGATGGAAAAATTAATAGAAAAACCTCACGCGTGTGCTGAATTAACTAAAAAATATAATTTAGGCTCAAGACACGAAAACAGATTACCTGTGGGTGCTGCGGCCCTGAGTTCGGCAGATTTAGCATTAGCCTCCGTCATGTTCCCTGATGATTATCGCAAACATCAAGCCAATGAGCAATCAAATGACATTCGTAATCAGCAAAGAAAGTCTATAACAGGAGCAATGAATCTATTTGGAGAATTACAAAAGAGTGGATTTAAGTCGCGCGTCAATTACAAAACAGGCGAAGCGTTGAACTTTTCAAGTGAGCGCAAGTTAATGGAAGACATATGGAATCATTCAGGAGGAAGAGCATTATCAGATGCTGAAATAATACACAATGACGCTAAAGATGTTGTCAGCATTGCGAAGAATAAGTTTTCGTCTTTCTTCAACGATAAAAAGAACGGGCGAATATGGGCGCAATATTCAACCATCAGACGCGAGTTAAATGACCTGAGTATGGATGAAGAAAATATGTCGCCGCAAATGTTGAGACAATTACAAAAACATATTGAGCATACCAATTGGGATAATAGACACAATGATACCGAAGACATCACGATGGATGATGCGAAGGTAAAACTGAGAGGTCTTTACGAAGGACACATAAAGAGAATATCAAAGAAGTTAAAAATACCGAATGACCTTAATGATTGGCGGTTTGGTGGCGATACAATACTTCAACCCAAAGGGGCGCAGAAAGGTAAAGTTATAGATATAAAATCAAGCAAAAAGGGTAACAGTATTGGTAATATAATGAACCAGAAAGATAAAGACGGTGGGCCAGAAGTATTGAATGGTATTTTCAATACCATTCAAGGTTATCAATCCATAGCCGATGAGCAGATGAAAGAAGTTGAAAAACTATCATCAAACTTAATATCGGTTGATTCATCAGCACTTGGTGCAATGATGAAGATGATGCCGAGTATAGTTCGTTACGCGAATGAAGAACCTGAGAGCGATGGAGTTGAAGATGAAAATAATCGTGCGCAAGATTTTATCGACTACATGATGAAGAGACATTATACAGAAAATGATGGATTGCCAAAAAGAACAGTATTACACGCGGGACAAATAGACGCAAATCGTATAGTGAATAGAGGCAGTAAGGCATTTGAGCCTGTTACATATGAAGGCACGCCGGTAGTAAATGAAGTGCCTATGGGTGATGAATCCTTATGGCAACTATATCCCGGCGGTCCGTCAATGAGACACGGTGGTGATAATAACTTAGGTTCTATTTTCAATCATATAAGTGGATTATTCTCGCGACCTTCTATTGATGATTTAACTGACGCTCCTAATATAATAAAAAGATTAGAAGAATATGGTTTCAATCACGAACATGAGGGGGACGACGAATCACTCACTACATCGTTACAGGCAGCAGCAGCAAAGTTTGCTGACCTGTTCCCTGATGCTGAATCTTCCCGCGCTGAACAAAATGAGGACGATGATGGGTTGGTTAGTGAAACAGAACGCCGTCGGCGTAATCATAGCGACATGACTGTTAATGAAGATAGGCGTGATGATGAAAACAAATTGGGAACAAGCACTCTTTGTGGATATTGTCGCGGGCATGGCTCAGTAAGTAAAGACAGACTTGCGAATTATTATGCTGCGCATAATAAAGATTTGAGACTGATGAATGCTACTGACCCTGAGATGAAGCAATATATTTCTCAAATGTCACGCCCTGCTTCCACACCTTCATTTGACCACCATCGAGAAGAACATGGCGAGGATGCTTTCGAGGACCATGAGCATTGGTCTTACGCGTGTCCTGATTGTGAACACAATGATAAAACAGTTCGCGGGGGTAAAGTTTCCGACGGATTATGTAATCATTGTTTAGGACGCGGAGAAATTGACCCCGACGATAAACCACGAATGCGCGTGTTGTTAAATGAAACATTAAAACACGCTCATCGCTTTGGTGACCACGCAGACATTGAATCTTTACTCAATGCTGGTGAAATACATGGCAGTAAGTCATTCGTGAGTGCAGTCAAGAGATTAATAAAAGGTAACGACCCTAAGTATATTAAAACAGAGCGTCCGACTAAAGGTGACGAAGATATTGGTGAAACATATGACCATTTAACTAAAATGTTTGATAATTTCGACATGAAACAAATGTTGCCTGAGAGTATGTTCTTTGAGGCTGTTCAACAAGGCGAATACCCTAATGTGTTATCTCCTAAAGAATATAAAAACGCACTTAACGCAGCAAAGCATAGAAAACGAGAGATGGGTCAAAGGAAGTCTATTAAAACCGAATGGGAGAAACCTTCTGATGAATTACAAGATGATATAGACCCTACACAAGACGCAATGAGTAAATTGCCTAAGCAAAGTGTTCAAAAGGTTGTTGATGGGACTCATATGAAAGGAATGAATCATTATTTGCAACACATGATGAGTCAATTGGATAAATATGGTGCTGATGATGAGAAGAAAGCAAAAGGACAAGAACTTGTCGATATTATAACTCAGTATGCGAAGCGCGACAGCGACGCTATTTCATTTTCATTAGGTGACACATCAGAACATGGTGAAGAGACAGTAGAGCATGGATTAGGGTCTATAACCCCTAATGCGGCTTGGCATCAATTACAAAATCTAATCAATAATCAATTCAAACAACAAATCTCAATCACAAAGCAAGACCCTCGCGGAATGGAGATTTCACAATTAACAAGTGATGATGATGAGCCTGCGAAGGATATATTTGGTAAGAATCATGACTTCGCTCACCAACAATTAATATATCATAAAGGGCGCATGATGTCACGACATGAAATTGCTCATTATGACGACCTTGAAGGTATGGCAAAGCATCAAGTAACTAACCCTCATGAAGTCGAGGAATGGTTCGCGCGCAATAGTAATCCCAAAGCAGTAAACTCAAGAAGAAATAAATGGAAGAAAGACATCAGAGGTAGGATGAACCTGACTATCGAAGAACGATTGAAGGGTGATGGTTATTATCTTGAATCGGGTGAGGAAGAAGACGAAAAGGGTATTTACGCGGCTCGTCAAGAACCTATACCAACGCAAGATGATAAATCTGATATAATGGGCGCGTTCATGAGACGAGGAGGAAAGGCTCAAAAGGTTCATGAGAAGACTATCAAGAGAGCAACTCAATTCACAAAGCGTATTGAAAAAATGAAACAAGAGAATATTAGTCCTATTGTTAGAAATAAAAACATCATACCACCCAACACAGAATTATTGAAACTTGTTAATGAATTAGGTATTACTAATGTTTCAGATGGTGGTGAAGAAGCCGAAGGTAATGAGTTGCATCCATCATTAATTGATTTCAAAGACGACGCGTTTGAATGGTTACGCCCAAGACCGCCTAATCCTGAAGACCCTGATGGGTATAGAGAAGCCTCAAAGAATGAAGTGCCAATGCATCTCAAATTAGAAAGTGAAATTGAGCATCATTTAGAGAAAGAGTTTGAACAATATCTTCAGGCTAAAGCATTGAAGCATTTTATCAATGAAGTGAATCCAGACGCGGGACCAAATGCATATTCTTATCCGATGGAAGATGATTCAATGCAGTTCTTAACTGAAGACATGGTTAAACAAATGAATCAACCTGCTGAACTCGGTGGTAATCCTAAAGAGATAAGTAAGATTAATAATAGCGTAAAAGAACTAATTAAAAAGTCTAAGCGCAATAATACTTACCATATCGGAAAGGAGAGTTTAACGCGTTCCGATTATATGAATGAGAGGAAGGATGATGTTATTGAGCATCCTGATGGACCACAATCAGTTGAATGGGGAGATTTCGCGGACAACCCTTGGGATGGTATTAACAAAATAGTTGATAGATACTATGAAAATTATGATAAGCATCCGGGTATTGAACGCGATAATGAATTAATTGACTTCGCGCATAAGATGTATTGGGCGGATAAAGCACCTAACATGTCAATAGATGCCTTGTGTGCGCGTCATGGTGTTGAAAATGAGAAAGATTGGAAAGAGAAATTACAAGACCCTGATTTCGCAAAAGAAGCGGATTTAGTGATTAACTTGAATCAATTGCAACACCCTTCGTGGAAAATGAGTCCACCAGTCTTGAGCAAGCATATAGATACCTTGTCTCATATTCAAGGGTTGAAAGATAGCACTTGGCAACCCAAACCGTTGCAGCCGTGGGGACCGGGACCGCCACCGCAAGAGAAGAAAACCTTCCCCGGTGATGGCACTTCCACCCCATACCCCGTCAACACCAAACCACCAATGTTAGAGTTGCAAGGGATAAAACCCCAAATTACACAGCAGCAGCAGCAAATGATTGATAATCCACCTGCACCTCTTGTCTCGCAACAAGAGCAACAAGAGCAAAACAATTCTTGATTTATTGGTCTTGTCTTGAGAATATACTTATTGTTATTGTTTCAATAAAGAAACGAGAAAACAAGAACAAGGTGAATCAATTACCTTTATTTGATGGATGCTTCACCCCCATCTGAGGGAACACTATGCAACCGGCGGGTAATCCACACAACACAGACGAATTACGAATACTCGGACTCATCTCTTTCGTGTCAATTTTAGTTGGGTGCGCTATTGGTGTATTTGATGCAGAATTATGGCTCGTTGATGAGCAAGTGCGAACCAACGCGTTAACTTACACTATGGGTGCGTTCACATTGCAAGGGATGGGATATTTCCTTTGGAAAATGCTTGCTCAAGATTCAATGGACCAAAAAGCAAGCCTCGCTAACATGCAGAAAAGCATGTCGCGTCAAATGCAAAAGCAGCAGATGGGTTTCGCACAAAAGCAGATGGAAATTGAGATGAAAAAGCAAGAAATGGTGTTTTCGCATCAACTTACTCAACTTGAGACAGACCCCGAAGTGGTTCAATACTTAGCATTACAGCAAGAGATGCAACAAGCGGCAGAAGAAGCCGCAGGAATCCCTTCGCATACTTCTAATGAGAATAAGCCAATGCCTCTCGGTGCTACTAAAGCAAGGAAGTCAGATGGCACTTTTGCTGCTAAGAAGAAAGGTAAGAAGGAGTGACCTTCTATGGGTTGGTTGTTCAAAACACCAAGCGATGATGCAACAGAAGCAACATTACGAGCCTTACATACTCAAAACACTCTTGATAATTATTATGAACGCGGGAAGGGACTCTTATTAGCAATTATATTTTCAATATTAACAGGATTGGTTGTTTCGTGGTTTGAATACGGAACAGATTACAGCGTTTGGGAAAACACCGTCGAATGGGCCAAAGATAAGGTTGTAGGTTGGGTTTCTTGATATGGTAGCATTAGCAGGTAGCGCACTTATGGGTGCAGTAGTTTATGGAAAAGAACTGTATAACTTCTTGAAACCGCGCAGAATTGGTGTATATGGACCTACTTTAGTTGGTAAAACAACACTTGACCGTTTTATGCAGACACCGGGAGAAATGGAAGAGGTTGATGAGCGCACCATGCACGCTAAACGATTGTTACATGGTGGGCATGTGCTTCCGCGCGCTACAAGAAAGCGTATCAGGTGGCAAGGTGAGAAAAGAATAGTCCATTCATCAGATATTGGCGGCCAACAGCGTTTCTGGAACTTGTGGGTTGACGATATGGTTGATAGACAAGTTGAAATTGTTATTTTTATGACTGATACTCGCGCATTAGTAGGTAATGGTTCTCAAGTCATTGATGTTGTTGGAGGATTAGAGTTTCTTGTTGACGCGTTGATAGAGAAGCGATGGAATTACCGAAGACTGAAAACAAGATTAAAAGGTAAGCGATACGCGCCTAAGCAAATATGGATTGTTGCCAATAAAGCAGATGAGTGGTGGGATGAAAAAGCAAACATATTGTGGCAATCTAATAGATTGCGTGAACATAAAGTATTCGATGTTCATAGGCCAGCCATGCGCAGACTTCAGAAAGCAGGGATTCCTTGCCGCGTCTCCATGATGGCTACGAATATAGGCTGGAATGTCGAAAAAACAATGTTAGAAATGTTAAATTGGTGAAAAAAATGCTCGGAACACAGAATCAAAACGATTTATTAAGACTTGCCGCACAAACGAATATGCCTTTGGCTCAATTACAACAGCAAGCGGCAGTTCAGGGCGCAATGCAACAGCAAGCGGGCGTTATAGAAGTGCCTCAAGTTAATTTTTACCCTTCAAGACACTCTAATCCTGTCAAAGCGCGCCGTCAAGACATCAAACAAGCGTATAGATTACTAAAACCAACAAAAAGACCTCTCTTATCTCCGCGAAGATGGTGGTTTGGTGGTAAATATCGCTATAATACTAACACAATGCGATGTTGTATTGACGGATGTGATGCTGAGAATCTTATTCGGTTAGCAGGTAACATTTATGACCAAATAAGTGATGATGAAGACGGAAAATCGCTATGGGATTTGTATTTCCATAACCCTGTAACGAATGAACCTCAAGCCTTTATCGCAAAAGAGAATGTAACGAGTGGTCGTAACATGCGTGGCACTTACTGCCCTGAACATTTGCACCTCTTCCATATGTTAACGAAGTGGGAACGCGAAGAAGAAGTCGAACAGGAGTCAAAAGGAGGCACACTCAAAGCAAAATTGAAGAAAGGTGTATCAGTAGTGGCTATTCCCATCTCGACAATCAGAAAAAAAGACAATACCCCTCCACAACTTGCACCCTATCAACCATTTTTCAACATGTTAGAGCGCGATAACATACCAATTATGCATTTAACGAACGCGGCTACGGGTGGTAATGATATGACAATTATAGTGTTCGATATGCGTCAATTTCAAGGCGGACAGAACAACAGATTGCTATACGAAGCCCTTGCTATGAATCAAATGCAACAACAAATGCAGAACGGAATAGAACCCGCGCCACTTCCGCAACAATCAAATGAGGGTAGCATGTGAGGTGGTATTATGGGATGGTTTAGCAGTAATGAAGCCCAACCTCAGTCGGGCGCAATCAATCTCGGTTTAGGTAATAACCAACAGCAAGTTCCTATGCAGAACGGGATGTATCAACAACAGGCCGGTATGCCGCAACAAGGCGGATGGGGTCAGCAGCAACAGCAGAACCCGTGGGGTCAGCAGCAATATCAACCCCCACCGAGCGAAATGGAGATTATTTCCGCGCTTATTTCAACAAATCCTTCAATAGACCGTTGGTTATCAACCGATAATAATCTTCAAACCATTGTTCAGTTGCTAAGCAGTATTGTAGCGGTATCTGTCAATCAAATACTCGCTAACTGCACCATCAAAGAAGATGGAGACTCTATGAAGTTTGATTTTAGCGCGGTTCAAGGAATGCCAACTCCTGATAGCGTAGCGATGAATATGAGTCAGTTACAAAACTCAGCATCAAATGTCGTTCAGCAGCAGTCTATGCAGATTCAACAAATGGTTTCTATGGCTAACCAAGGTAACATGCAAGGAATGTTAGACTCGGCTATGGCTGACCCCGGCATGATGCAAAGCGTTGGTGGCGGTCTTGGGTCGTTAGTTCGTTCTATGGCAACAGGAGGCCGTTAAGATGCAAGGAGATTGGACAGGCGGTTTGATTACCGCAATGAGTGATTTTAGCCATATGCGTAAGTCTGTAATTGTTGATATGATTATGGTTCAACTCATCAGTCTAACACTTGGCTGTTTTATGGTTATCGCGTTTAATAGTGGCTCGATGGATTCAACAACTCTGTCGTATTTACTCGTCACTTTGTTTGCCCTTTTCAGTTTCACCGGAATGGTCTATCGTAAGTTTGCTCACGGGGATTAACCATTTCCCAACAGGGCATTGACTCGATGTTAAAGTGGATTTGAACTTCATAAAGCATCCACACAGGGTGCATCTTGGTGCGCTAAAGTGTTCACAAGAATGACATATGCTTAGTCTTCTATTTCTTTCTTCTTCGTCAACCTTACGATTAAGTAAGGAGTCCCTGACACCTGTTCCAAGACTAATTGCGCTCGTTATACTAATAGGAATGCCTGCGATTCGGGCTGTTTTCTTAGGAGGACGCACAAAAGTAGCCTAAGCGCAAGCGTTTTCAAGTGTTTCGCTTTGCACATACATGTGTCGGAGAGAATCACCCGCGCATCTTGCGATTTTTGTCAAGATGAGGAACGCGACAACTTAGAGCAGTTAATGACTGATGGCATGATTGTTGCTAAGCAGTTGGATAAAGATAAAAATTGGCGCGAGGGAAGTGCTGATAGACATTTTCGTAACCACATGGGTGAATATCACATGGCTTCTAATAGTGAGTGTTTATTTTGCACATCTTTGAAGCGTGAATCTCTCGAATTGGCTTATTATAATGCTACAATGCCTACTGAGGCAATAGCAGAAGATATAGACATGCCTGAATCAAGTGTTTACCATCATTTGAAATATCATTTGAAACCAATTGTGCAAAGAGGTGCTGCTAACATTATTGCTATACAAGCAGGTAATGAGATGGAATCTATACGCGATAATTTAGGTAGGTTGAATGGGGAATTAACTCATTTTCTCGATGATGCTGACCGTAACGACCCTCAATATGTTCGCAATATTGTCGCTTTACATAAAGAAGTTCGCGATACTGTCACTATGATGGCTAAGGTTCAAGAGCGCGCCGCAGGTAGCGTGAATGAAAATCTTAATGCTCAAACAATTAACATTCTTAAAATTGAATTAGCAAAAGAGTCCCCTGAAGTATGGAAGAGGTTAAGAACGAAGTTGATAGGTGACACAGATGAATGAAAAAACTGTCTATGTTCCTTTCATACAATGTGATGATTTGACTAATAGAGATTTATTATTATTGAACAGACCTCTAAGCACAGAAGAATACCCTTTGTTTTTCAAATTAGCACATCATGTCATTGACCGTTGGCATCATGCTGTTAGCAACATGGCTCCACACATATATGCTGAATATCACACTCATCGAGGTATTCTTCGTGATGTGGAAACACAATTCAAAATAATGATGGTTGATGATGGTGAGAGGTTTATACAAACCAAACATATTCTCATTCACCAATTAACAGGTATTCATACAATGTTTAGCGCGTATGCATCTGCTTTCAAAGATAACGAAGATATATGTTTATTTTATTACAATATACCGAGTATCTTGCAAAGGTCTTTTGAGTCCTTGTGTTGTGGTGATGATTAATGCCGATGGGAGACGGGACTGGTAGCACTTCGGGAATGCGGTTTAATCCGCGTCAAAGTCCCGAAGAAATTGAAGAAGATTCTTCAGTTGGACGCGAAGATTCGCGAGAACGCGAACTCCATGAGGCTAAAGAAGAGCGTAAGCAGGAAAAACGCGCGCGAATGTTAGAAGGTCTTCAACATTTGAAGATTAAAATCCCTCAACAGAATACTGAAGACGAAGAAAGACCTACCGAAGAAGCCGGTGAAATAGGGCAGATGGGACAAGCCGATGCAATAGATGGTGCTAACCCGCGCGCCAATGGTCAAGGCATGGGAGTTATGACTGGCGAACCAATGGATATGGCGTTTGATGCTATAAAAAAAAAGTCTCCCTCCGTTACCAAGCCCAAAGACCACGAACCAAAGCACGACACCGATAAACCTCAAAAAACGACTACTATTGCGACAGTTCGCTCAAGACAGCGCGCAGCAAAGGGTCGTAAGAAAAGAGGGACCAAAACTCTTGAAACTGAATCAAATAAACGCAAAAAGAAGGCAGGAAGACGGTTAAAGTCCGGTCAAATGCGTAATCCGGGTAGTCAAACATCAATGGCGGCATCTCAACGCGCTGTTCAGTTATCACCTGCTTATAGTCGAGGAAGTGTGGCTTATCCTAATTATGTAAGTCAATTCACGGGTCGAAGTCGTCCTAAAATCGCTTACGACGACCCAAGACAAAAAGAAGCGGAGGCGTTAAGAGGTGAAATTAGGCAAGTTATGCCGACACAACCTGTCACACCTTCTATTCCTACCACTACTACGCAATCAAGAGTGCCACATGCGATACGCGGGTCACCAAAGTATCGTGATATAATGACTAATGTAAAAGCACCTCATACTCCTCGTAAACCTGATACTCCGATGGGTGCGGGTCATTCAAAAGACCACGACTTAGCCTCCGGTGGGGCTTCTATGTTTGACTCATCATCTATTCTTGCTTCTCTTGAATACATTAACAAGGGTATTATTGGTAGTTACTTACAAGGAAAGGCTTCAAGACCGCGTATGAGTCATGCTAACAGAATTGAATACCGTAGACTTGTTGCTAAACTTGAAAAATTACTTAGAGGAATGACAAGGAAAATGGATGCGAGTCTTGACCCGGCTCCTGATGGTCCGACACCAAATGCTCACCCTCGTATGACTTCTGCACCCACAGGTGCTACTGAAACAGACCCCGACGACGACCCTACAATGTGGGGAACACATGCTTATGGTCTTTATACGCGTAGAGGTGGCTTGTGATGATAGGTGAAATAATCCTCAAGGGTAAAGGAGTCTTCAAGCAATTGAAAGACGGAACAATGGTGCGCATGTCGTTTCCGGGTCCTGATTCACCCCATAAGGAAATGTCTCATTTTCATATAGACCATAAAACCAATTTACCACACAAAGAAATGGATGGACAGGTGCGCCATTGGCCTAAAATGGCTGCTGCTCATTTTCTTGCTGATGAGTTAACGAAACAGGGTCACCCTCAAGAGCGTGCATTGATGATGGCTAAACGCATTTTCAATAAGAGTGCGAAAGATTTCAACGAAACTAAGCGTAAACATGGAGATGATAAAAACATCATGGATGTTCCATTTGATGCGGCAGGAGAATTACATCCTGCGTATATGACAAATCAATATGGTTCTGTTCATGAAGCGAGAAGAGTCCCCACTTCAAGAAGGACAGTAAAAACACATGATGGTAAGATGATAAATCTTTACGCGAACAACGCGCCTCACCCCACAGCAGGTCGCGCATTGGAGTCAGCGGCTTTTCATGACCATAAGGAGTATCAAGACAATATCAAAGCATTAGGGTTTACAAGTCAATTAGGTGAGCAGTCAAATGTTTTTGAACCTCAACATATTATTCGCGCACAAGGAGAGGATGGGGAAATGAGAAGTCTTTTGCATCGTTATAATTCTAACGATAAAGACCCTACTCATCCTGATAATAGCAAGTTCCCTGAACATCACTCAGACTCAAGACGCGATAAAGCAGTATATGGTCAAATTGGACCTGCTGATATTATTGCTACTCTCGCAGAACGCTATCCTCGTTTCTTCATTCCACATACAGGAGCAGGTCGCCCGCCGGAAAATGTTGTTGAAGATTTAGTATCATTTGGTGTTAACAAAAGATTAGCGCAAAAAATGGCTCGCGTCCCTGTTGCTCAAATGATGTTAGGAAGGGGTAAGGCTGGTTCACCCACCCAATTCAATAATCTATTAACTTCGATGCATAATTATTTAGAGATAGGTTCTAATCCTGATGTTGCTAATATGTATCATAAGCATAAAAGCCATTGGGCTAAGAAAGTCAAAGGTATGGATAGAGGGAGAACCGATGGGGCTATTCGTTTACTTTCAATGTTGAAAACAGCGGAAGAGGCTGAAATGGATATTTCCCCTGCGCTTGGTCCATCTAACGCACCACCAGCAATGATAGATGGTTGGAATAAGTTTGCAATTCAAGCGGGTGGGGAGCCAATTGATTTTGATGCTTTAGGTGTAGCAGAAGAAGCACACAGTATGCATAATCGTATGGACCAAGATACTGCACATTATTACGATACCATACCTGCTCACATAGATATGGATGAGGGTGCGGATGTAGGAGGGCAAGAGCCAAGATTACCACCCCCTGACGGTAGTGGCGGAGGTTTAGGCGGTGGGCCACCATTAGACAAACCTTCAACTCAACCACCTGCTTTTGACGACCCATTTGCAAATCAGGGTGGAAGTGTTCCGATGCGCGCAACAGGAGGTTTCCCACAATTCCAACAATTCCCTGCATTTGCTACATCAAGCGACGACCCTATGGGTGCAATCGCGACAATCATGGAACGCGTTCAAATGCATGACACATGGGAAGACGCGAGAGTTATGAAGATGGTATCTCAAACAAATCTTAATCCACAAAACAACAATGATATGTTGTATTTAGCGAAGGAACTTAACCTTCAATCAAACGATATTAGAGCAATTGCTATGACTATCGGTGATTGGGATAAGGTAGCGAAACATTTTCAAGTAAGACGCGATGTGGTTAACATAATCAAAGCGTCGTGCATGGAGGAATCTGTATGAATATTGAAGATGAAATAGACTGGAATAGCAGCATGGTTAAAGATGGCGTAGTAGTTGGAACAATGGATTACATGTATAAGAAAGGTCATACTTTGCAAGAGGCAAACTATGTTCTGTTCGATGATACAGATACAGGTTACGCGCCTATTCTAAAGGCTATGTCAAATGTAAATCAAACTCACCCCGACATTCTTCTTAAAGAAATGATTCTCAAAAATCCGGCGGCTGCTATGGTTCAGCAGCAGCAGCAGGAGCAGCAGCAGCAGCAACAACCTGCTCAGCAAGACCCTATGGCGGGTCAACAGCCTATGGCGGGTCAACAGCAAGGAACGGGAACGCCACTTGCTTCAACAGGAGGAGCAACTCAATTTGGAGGTAACGCACCACGCGGTATGATTAGTGATAACACTCAAAACTTCCGCGCTACAAGCGGTCGCGATATGCGCCGTGAAGGGCGAGCAAATCGCGCTGAAATCAAACAACGACGCAAAACTCAAAACTTACAAGACCGCGCGGATGCAGATAAGCCTATCACCGCGGGTGAGAAAGTTGCAGATATTGCAAGTCGCGGCGCAGAAAAAGGCAAGCAAGCATATGGTGCTACAAAAGATTTCGCGACGAATACAGCCGGACCTGCTATTGCGGCAGGTGCAAGAGGTGCTATGGAAGGTGCTAAAGCAGGAAGAGATAAGGGCATGGCTGCACTTAGAGGCGCGAGAGATTTCGTTTCCGATAAGATGGGTCGCGGTGCAGACGGTGAAGCAAAACCCGGTATGTTAGGCAGAATGGGTGCAATGGGTCGCGGTCTTGCATCTGCGGCAAAGCATGGCGGTAAAGCATGGGCTGAGAATCGCGAAGCAAAACGCGGTCGAGTTTCTAACGAAGGCGCAATGAGTCAATCACAAGAAGATATTCGACGATTGAAAGGCGGTATGCATAGTTCGGGAAGTGGAACGCCGGGCAATGCTGAACAACAAGAACAGTTGGCTGGACTCGAAAGCGACCAACAAGGTATTCAAGATAAACTCAATGACCCCAACGCAAAGATGAGTTGGAGAGAGAGAATTAAGCAAATCGGAAACCGCGGTGCTGAAGAAGCACCTGCTGAAGAAGCACCTGCTGAAGAAGCACCTGCTGAAGAAGCACCTGCTGAAGAAGCACCTGCGGCTCCTGTTAGTGATGAATTACAGGAAGATGTTCCAACAGAACCTGAAACAGCAATGCCGGGACCCGAAGGACAAGAACCACTTAAATCACCTGCTGAAGCAGTTTCAGGCGGGGCAGAAGCACCTGCTGTTGAAGCGGCTCAGGAAGACAAACCTATGGAAGCCGAAGAAGCACCGGATTATTCATCCTTTGAAGGGCTTGAAGCCAACACAGGTAGAACTAAGACAAGAGGTAATTCTCAAAGAGCGACGATTGATGCGGCGCGAGATTCAGGCTATGACCCAACTAAAGGAGACGCGAAGGGACGCTCAAAATGGCTCAGGCAACGAATTATGGATAAAACAGGTCGTCAAAGACTTTCAAAACCAGAATCGAAATATCTTGAAGGGTTTCAAGGAAGACGAGACGCTCCTGAAGCCAATAACGAATTACAAGAAGATGTTCCAACAGAACCTGAAACACCTGCTGAACCAGCAGAACCAGCGGCAGAAGCACCGAAGAACCCAAAGATGGACGAAGCGATGGATATGTTTGCAGGGGTTCAAGAGAGGAA
>Ga0209709_10001798_pt1 | contig 19427 bp, 19 predicted proteins | sample ArcticOcean_MG_C_2_FD_187435 | JGI IMG/M metagenome (GOLD analysis project Ga0209709, IMG submission 187435) | Marine microbial communities from western Arctic Ocean - ArcticOcean_MG_CB4_136 (SPAdes) (version 2) | ecosystem: Environmental > Aquatic > Marine > Oceanic | place: Arctic Ocean... | reverse complement strand
GGTGGTATTCAAAATGACAATTCGCAAGCTGTTGCTAGCAATCCTGATGATAGCCCCCAAGCCCCTAATGATATGGATGACGAAATTCCATTTTAGTTTCTATGCAAAATACGGAAATCCCTAAAGACAAAAATATAAAACTTATTTCAATGCACGATGAGATGAGTGCATCTTATTTATCTTATGCGATGAGTGTAATCGTTAGTAGGGCCCTTCCAGACGTAAGGGATGGATTAAAGCCTGTTCATAGAAGAATATTATTTGCAATGTATAAAGGTGGTTACGATTGGTCAAAACAATTTAGAAAATCTGCAAGAATAGTTGGTGATGTTATTGGTAAATATCACCCCCACGGTGACCAATCTGTTTATGATGCCCTTGTTAGAATGGTTCAAGATTTCTCAATGAGTTTACCATTGGTTCAAGGACAAGGTAACTTTGGATCTATAGATGGTGATCCTGCTGCTGCCATGAGGTATACTGAAACAAGATTGGCTAAAGTTTCTCAATACTTAATTGATGATATAGAAAAAAATACTGTTGATTATAAAAGTAATTACGATGAAACAGAAAAAGAACCAACAGTTTTACCTGCTCAATATCCTAACTTACTAGTAAATGGTGCAGGTGGTATTGCGGTTGGAATGGCAACAAGTATTCCACCTCATAATTTGGGTGAAATTATTAATGGAACATTGGCTTTAATTGAAAATAAAGATGTAAAAATTAAAGAGTTAATGAAGCATATACCAGGTCCTGATTTCCCAACAGGAGGTGTTATTATTGGAAAAGAAATTATTAAAGCTGGTTACAATGTCGGTAGAGGCTCCTTTAAGATTAGAGGTGAAATTAGTGTCGAAACACAAAAGAATGGAAGAGAAAGACTTGTTATTACATCAGTACCCTATCAAGTAAATAAATCAGTTTTAAACGAAAGGATTGCCCAGTTAGTACGAGAGAAAAAAATTGAAGGTATTAAAGATATAAGAGATGAGTCTAATAGAGAAGGTATTAGAGTTGCTATTGATTTAAGAAATGGTGTTGAGCCAGAAACTATTAAAAGACAACTTTATAAAAACACATCCATAGAAAGTTCATTTGGTTTTAATACACTTGCCATTGTTGATGGAAAACCAAAAATTTGCAATTTAAAAGATTTTTTAACTAACTTTTTATCATTCCGTGAAGATGTAGTAATTAAAAAAACTAAATTTGATTTAAAAAAAGCAGAGGATAGAGCTCATATTTTAATTGGTTTATCTGTTTCTGTTGAAAATTTAGACAAAATTATAAAAATTATTAGATCATCAAAAACTCCCGATGATGCAAAAAAATCCTTATTATCTACTAAGTGGAAAATTAACAAATCTTTAAAATTGATTTCTTTAGTTGAAGATAAAAAAGGTAAAAATTTATATTCGCTATCAGATCCACAAGTTATAGCAATTTTAGAACTTAGACTTCAAAAATTAACAGCCTTAGGAATTAATGAAATTGAAGTTGAGATAAAGAAATTAGCAGATTTAATTAAAGGGTATAAAAAAATTATTAACTCAAAAAAAGAACTTCTAAATGTTATTAGTGAAGAGCTTAAAACTATTAAAGAAAAATTCGCAGTTCCAAGAAGAACCAAAATTATTGATGCAATATTAAATTATGATATCGAAGAAACTATACAAAAAGAATCTGTGATTATTACTGTAACTTTTCAAGGATATATTAAAAGAGGTGCATTAAGTAATTTAAAACAACAAAAAAGAGGTGGAAAAGGTAAATCTGGCATTACCACAAGAGACGAGGATTCAGTAGTACAAACATTATCAGTTAACACTCACACTTCTGTTTTATTCTTTTCAACAGAAGGCCTTGTTTATAAAATTAAAGCATGGAAAATCCCTGAAGGCTCAACTACATCGAAAGGCAAATCATTATTCAATATTTTACCTTTAAAAAACCATCAATCAATTAGCTCTATAATGCCATTTCCCGAAGATGAGAATGATTGGAAAAACTTACAAATTGTATTTGCCACAGCAAAAGGAAAAGTAAGAAAGAATAGCCTTGAAGATTTTTCTTCAATTAATTCAGCTGGAAAAATTGCTATGAAACTTGACCCTAATGATAAAATAGTTGGTGTTGAAATTTGTAAAGATGACCAAGATATAATGTTAAGCACCAAATATGGAAAATGCATCAGATTTGAATCCAAAAAACTTAGAGTATTTAAAGGAAGATCATCAAAAGGTATTAAGGGTATTGATCTAGCTACTAATGATGAAATAGTTTCACTGTCAATTGTAAATCAGGAAAAAGGAAATAAAAAAAATAAAGATAAAAAATCTGATTTAAGTAAAAAAGAAAGATTTATATTATCTATAACAGATAATGGCTATGGAAAGAAAACTTCTCATTTTGATTATAGAGTAACCAATAGAGGAGGTAAGGGCATTATTGGTATAATTAATTCACCACGAAATGGGAGTATTTGTTCTTCATTCCCGGTATTTGAGACTGATGAAGTAATGATCTCAACTAATAAAGGTAGAGTAATCAGGGTTGCGGTAAAAGAAATTAGAACTGCAGGAAGAAATACTCAAGGAGTGAGAATCATTAAGCTATCAGGTGATGAAAAAGTTGTTTCGGCAATAAAAATTGATGATAACTTGGTTTGATGAAAAAAGTTGCCGTATACCCTGGTACATTTGACCCAATTACCTTTGGTCATATAGATGTTATTAAAAAAGCTTTAAAATTATTCGATAAAGTTATTGTTGCTGCGTCTGAAGGTACTAATAAAAGTTATCTTTTTAACTCAGTTGAAAGAATTGAAATAATTAAAAAAGCACTTTTTTATGATTTAAAATTAGATAAGAAAAAAATTGAAATTATCTCTTTTACATCCTTAACAACTGATTTATGTAAAAAATATAAATCTAATATTATTTTAAGAGGTTTAAGAGCTGTATCTGACTTTGAATATGAGTTTCAATTAGCTGGAATGAATAGAAAATTGAGTAACAATATAGAGACAATTTTTTTAATGTCGGATGTCGAAAATCAAATTATTTCATCAAGATTTGTAAAAGAAATAGTAAGGTTAAAAGGAGATATTAAAAGATTTACTACAAAAAGTACAATAAAGTCTTTAAAAGAAAAATATGAATAAATTTATATCAAAATTCTTAATTTTATTTTTTATACTAACCAACTATACAATTGCAGAGGAGAACATAATGATTTTGAAACTTAAAGGCGGAGATGTAAAAATTGAACTTTTTGAAGATGTGGCACCTAATCACGTTAAAAGAATTAAGCAACTTGCTCAAGAGGGCAAATATGATGGTGTTGTATTTCATCGAGTAATTGATGGGTTCATGGCTCAAACGGGAGATGTTCAGTTTGGTAATTCTTCTAGTGATAATTTTAACTTAAGAATGGCAGGTACAGGTAATTCTGATTTACCTGACCTTAAAGAAGAGTTCAGTGACCTTCCCCACGATAGAGGAACATTATCTATGGCCAGAACATCAGATCCCAACAGTGCAAATAGTCAGTTTTTTATTTGTTTTAAAGAAGCTTCATTTTTAGACAGACAATATACAGTTTTTGGCAAAGTTATTGAAGGCATGGAATTTGTTGATAATATCAAAAGAGGTGAACCAGCTTCAGACCCAGATAAGATTATTAGTTTCAAGTAATATCTGCGTACATATATGGCATTAAAAAATTTTAAATTTAATGTCTTAGCAAATGATAAGTTTGCTAGAGCAGGTTTGATTGAAACTCACAGAGGTGATATTCAAACTCCTGCTTTTATGCCTGTTGGGACTCAAGCTACAGTTAAAGCTTGCTTAATTGATGATATTATTAAAACAGGTTCTGAAATAATTTTATCAAATACATATCATTTAATGATTAGACCCGGTGTTGATAGAATAATTTCTGCTGGTGGACTTCATAAATTTATGAACTGTAAACTTCCTATACTTACAGATTCAGGTGGATTTCAAGTTATGTCTCTTTCAAAATTAAATAAAGTTGATAGAGAAAAAGGAGCAGTTTTTAATTCTCATGTTGATGGTAAAAAATTTGTATTAAGTCCCGAAGAAAGTATAAGAGTTCAAAAGGGTTTAGATTCTGACATTGTAATGATAATGGATGAGTGTCCAAAGAAAACTACAGATTATAATATAATTAATAAATCAATGGAATTATCAATATATTGGGCAGAAAGATCTAAAAAATCTTTTGGATTAAATCCACATAAAGGATTATTTGGAATAGTTCAGGGAGGATTATTCAAAGATTTAAGAGTTAAATCAATTAATGCTTTAAAAAAAATTAGTTTTGATGGGTATGCTATAGGAGGTCTTGCTGTTGGTGAAACTCAAAATGAAATGTTTACTGTATTGGATGATATTAAAGAAATTATGCCAACGAATAAGCCAAGATATCTTATGGGTGTTGGTACACCAACTGATATATTGGGTGCAGTTAAGCGAGGTGTTGATATGTTTGATTGTGTTATGCCTACAAGATCAGGTAGAACAGGGTTAGCTTTTACTTGGAATGGTCGTCTAAATATTAAAAATAATAAATTCAAAACTGATAATGAGCCCTTAGATATTAACTGCTCAAACTTAGATCTAAACAAATATTCAAAAAACTATCTAAACCATCTTTTTAATACAAATGAAATATTAGGATCAACACTCCTTACTCTTCATAATATTAACTTTTATCAAGAATTAATGTCTACAATTAGAGAAAATATCAAAAATGGAACGTTTGATAAATTTCATGACGAATACATTGATAAGTTGTAATTTAAATATTTGCAATTCTTCATGTTATGGAATAAATAATTGTTTTTGGTAATAGAAATTATTTAAGTTTTGATATTTTTTTATTGTTTAAATTTTTAAGTGTAAAGAAATTTAAAAATTTTAAAGAAGACTTCACCAAAAGTTTTTTTTTAAAATTAAAATAAAAAAAAACATAAATCTCTACTTTTATATTTTCTATGTGGGCCCTTAGCTCAGTTGGTAGAGCAATTCCCTTTTAAGGAATGGGTCGATGGTTCGAGTCCATCAGGGCTCACCAAAAAACACTTTTAAGAATTTAACTTACTGAAATTGGTGGATAGTCTAGTATTACGCTGTTTTCCCATTCCTTCAAATTTTTAATTCTCTTTGATGAAGAGGGGTGTGTACTCATAAATTGTGGTTGCTCTTTGCCTTTGTTCGCTTCCTTCATACGTTCCCATAGTTTTTTAGTTTCACGTACATCATAACCTGACAATGAGGCAAAAATCATTCCTAAATAGTCAGCTTCAGTTTCTTGTGTTCTTGAAAATGGATTCATGATTCCTATTTGAGATAAAAGACCCACAGTATTCATACCTGTAACTCTATTGACCTTTGATAATTTACCACCAGAAAAAATATCAAAAAGTTGAGTTCCGGTATTTAAAAGCATTCCTCTGCTAGCTCTTTCTATTGAGTGTTTTGCAACAGCATGTGCTATTTCGTGACCCATAACAGAGGCTAAACCATTTGTATTTTTTGTTACATCTAAAATTCCAGTATAGATTGCTATTTTCCCTCCTGGCATACACCAAGCATTTTTAACTTTTTTATTATCTATTAATATGTATTCCCAATCAAAATTAGAAGTAGGATCATCCATTCCCACCTTGTTAAAGTATTGAGCAATTGATGCTTCCATTCTCTTTCCAATATCTTTAATTTCATTAAGTGACTTTATGTCATCACTCATTTTTTCTTTTTCTTTAACCTTTTCGTAAATTTGAGCCGCTTTAGCATTGAGCTTAGCTTCAGGTATAATTTTTAATTGTCTTCTATCGGTAATGGGAGCGGTAGAACATCCATTAATCATAGCACCACAACAACCACATCCGATATAATTTAAAAATTTTCTTCTATTCATTTTAATAAATTTTTGATAATTATATAATTACAAACTTATATGAATTTAAACAATAAAATATTAGCTGTTTTTTTTATCATAACCCTCTCATTTGTGGTTTATTCCAGTTATCAATAATATATTTATGCCCAATAAGAAAAAAAAATCATTTGCTTTAAAATTAAGAAATTACTTTTTTACTGGTGTAATTGTATTAGTACCAATCGGTTTTACACTTTATTTAAGTAAGTTCTTAATAAATTTTTCAACAAAGTTAGTTCCCTCTGGACTAAACCCAAATACTTATCTTCCTTATTCAATTCCAGGAATAGAAATCTTTTTAACGATTATCTTTATTACAATTGTAGGTGGGCTTTCACTATCTTTTTTGGGAAAAAAATTTTTACAAATTATTGATGATCTTTTTAAAAAAATACCAATATTAAGAACTATTTATTCAGCAATTGGACAAATGACTGACTCTTTTAGAAATCAAGAAGGTAATAAAAAAAGTGTAGTACTACTAGAATATCCCAGAAAGGGATCCTGGGCCGTAGGTTTTGCTACTAAAGAAAATTCAGGAGAAATTAAATCTAAAACAAATCAGATTCTTATAAATGTTTTTGTACCAACGACACCAAATCCAACAAGTGGTTTTTTATTAATGATTCCAAAAGATGATTTGATTTACCTAGATATGACCTTTGAAGAAGCTTCTAAATTTATAGTTTCTGCAGGAACCTCGATACCAAAAAACTAGACCATATCGTTAATTATATCTGCTTGGTCATACAATTTAAGTAGTGCTTTATATTTATCTATATTTTTATTTTCTAATTCTATTTTTCTAATTTGTTTTTCTGCCATTAAAAATAAATCTTCATTTTGAATAGGGTCGGCTAACCTAAAGTTTTTAACACCACTTTGTTTAAAACCAAGTAAGTCACCAAAACCTCTTAACTTCATATCTTCTTCTGAAATTTCAAATCCATCATTAGAATTTTTTAAGATATTAATTCTTTTTTTTGCATTAACAGTTAGATTGGATTTAAACATTAATATACAGCTAGCTTGTTTTGTGCCACGTCCAACTCTTCCTCTTAACTGATGTAATTGAGATAACCCAAATTTATTAGCATTTTCGATTATAATTACATTGGCATTAGGAAAATCTATACCAACTTCAATAATTGTTGTTGAAACTAAAATAGAATATTCTTTGTTTAAGAATTTATTTAAAATATCTTCTTTTTCCTCACTATCAATTTTGCCATGAAGTAAAGCAACATTATTTGGGAAAATTTTGTTAAGAAATTTGTATTTACTAACTGATGATTGGTGATCTATTTTTTTTGATTCTTCAATTAAGGGACAAACCCAAAACACTTGATTTCCATCTTTTATTTCCTTTTTAACAAAATTAATAACATCTTCTATTTTACTTTCTAATTTGCTATATGTTTTAACTTCTTTTCTATTACTGGGTTTTTCTCTAATGATTGAAACATCCATATCACCATAAACAGACATAGTTAAAGTTCTAGGTATTGGTGTTGCGGACATTAAAAGAACATCACAATTATCACCACCCTTGTCAGATAGAAGTTTTCTTTGTCTCACACCAAATTTATGCTGTTCATCAATAATAATATAACCAAGATTTGCAAAAATTATTTTTTTTTGAAATATTGCATGAGTACCAAAAACCATATTAATTTTATTAGTTTCAAGCTCTTTAACAATTCTTTTTTTGTTAATATTTTCACTTTTACTTGATAGTAATTCAATAAAAATATTTTTAGGAAATATTTTTTTTGCTAATATGAAATGTTGTCTTGCTAAAATTTCTGTAGGAGCCATCAAGGCCACTTGAAATCCTGAGGTTATTACACTCAATGCGGAAATTAATGATACTATAGTTTTCCCACTTCCTACGTCTCCTTGCAAGAGTCTAAACATTTTACTTTTTGAATTTAGATCTTTATTAATATCTTTTAATGATTTTTTTTGGTCATTTGTGAGATTAAAGTTTAATTTATCAGCGATATCATTATGCGCCTTTTCGTTAAATTTTTTTGGGTCTTTTTTAATTTTTTTAATTTTTTTTCTAATTTCAGAGTTAACCAAAAATGAAGCAAGAATCTCATCATAAGCAAGTCTTTTATAAAAATTTGATTTATAATTTTCAATATTTTTTGGGTCATGCAATTTAACTATAGCTTCATTCCAACTTTCATTATCAAATTTTTCTAATATTTCCTTGTCATGCCACTCAGTTAGTGTGGGTAAGTTTTTTAAAATTTGATTGATAATTTTATTGTAAGTTTTTTCTGTAATTCCATCAGTTAATGAATATTTATTATTTATAGTTTCTATTAATGAGCTATCTTGGGAAATATAAGTAGGATTTGTTATTTGGTAGTGCCCTTTATAATTGCTAATTTTTCCACTAATTGTAACCTCTTCATTTAAGGGTAAAATTTTTCTTACATAACCCTCATGACTATTAAAAAATATACAATCAATTTTTCCAGTTTGATCTTGGCAGTTAACTTTATTTGGTAAATTTCTAACTCTAGGAAATTGATACTTTAATGGAAATATTTTAATAGTATGAGCTGTACCAATTTGAAGATCACAAATCTTACTAACTAAGGTTCTATCTGTATATGACTTAGGTAATCGCCATAATAAATCAAAAATGTTATTAACTTTTTTTTTCTTTAAAATTTCCATGGTTTTCTTGCCAACACCATTTAATTTCGTGAGATCAGCCAATAAATAATCATAATTATTTTTATTTTTCATGTTAAATACAATATATAAAAATTTATGACTATTAATATAAAGGATTTGAAAAATAAAATAATCTATCGTGCTAACTATAGGGGCACAAAAGAGATGGATAAATTGTTAGGTACATTTACAAAAATATATATTAATCAATTAACAAATGATGAGCTACCACTTTTATGTGACTTATTAGATCTTGATGATGAGAATCTTTATAAATTTAACCAAGGTTTAGTAATAAAAAAAAAGATTGCTTCAAATAACGTTACTGAGTTATTTAGAAAGTATATATATGTGAGCGAGTAGTGGCGGAGGGACTGAGATTCGAACTCAGGAAAGAGTTGCCCCTTTGCCAGTTTTCAAGACTGGTGCATTCAACCGCTCTGCCATCCCTCCGATAGTGTGTGTTTTATTATTATAAAATTTTAATTCAACAATAAAATTGATAAATTATTCATATAATGAGTTAATAACTTAAGTATTAATATAATGAAAAATCAAAACTTCAATAAAGGTCTTACTTTAACTGCTTTAGGTTCTTTTTGGTGGGGAGTAATAGGAGTTGTCTATTTTAAGTATATATCTTTTGCAGGTCCAATTGAAGTTGTTATTCATCGTTGTATCTGGACTTCAGCAGTATTAATTATTACTACTTTTTATTTTTCTAAATGGAATATTTTTTTTGAAATTATATTCAATAAGAAAAAATTAGTTGGGTTATTTTTTTCTGGATTACTGATATTTATTAATTGGGCAACATGGATATACGCAGTAGGAACTGAAAAAATTATTGATGCAAGTTTTGGTTATTTTATAATGCCTATTCTAAGTGTTTTCTTGGGATATGTTTTTTATAATGAAAAAATTAATAAACAAAGAGGCATCTCAATTATATTAGTTTTGATTTCAATTTTATTCCTTCTAATAGTTAATTTTAATTTTATCCCATGGGTAGGAATAATTGTGGCTCTTAGCTGGGGTTTCTATAATTTATTACGTAAAAAAGTTAATGTAGATACAGATGTTGGTTTATTAATTGAAAGTCTTTTTATATTACCCTTTGCTTTATTTTCTTTTTATCTAATTTTTCAAAATAATTTAAATGATTTTAGTTTATCATCACCATCATTAATGTTGATATTTATGCTTGCAGGTCCAATGACTGTTATACCACTTTTTATGTATGTAAGAGGAGTAGAGCTTTCTGGGCTTGGTCCTACTGGAATGATATTTTATATTACCCCTACATTTCAATTTATACTTGGTTTTTTTTACTATAATGAACCTTTTTCATTTGAAAAATCCTTAAGTTTCATTTTAATATGGATTGCTGTAGTTATTTATTTAAAAGATTTATATGAGAATAATTAGATATTTTATAATTATATTTTTATTGATTACTAACGGAGCATTAAGTGAAAATAGTGAATCTTTTAATAAATGGTTAAAAAATTTTAAGGCCCATGCATTAGAAAATAATATTTCTGAATTAACTTTTAATACGAGCATGTCTGATGTTGTTTTTTTACCGAATGTTATAAAGTACGATCGTTTTCAGCCTGAATTTTACGAAGATACAAAAACTTATATTTCCAAGAGAACATCTGACAATAAAGTTAAACAGGGTATAAAGTTGTATAGATTAAATAAAAGCTTCATTAATTCAATTGATGATAAATTCTCAGTAGAGAAAAGTTTATTACTTGCTTTAATGGGAATAGAAACGAATTTTGGAACATATGTTGGTAAAATGGATATTTTATCGTCATTGGCCACACTAAGTTATGACAAAAGAAGATCGGAATTCTTTACAAAAGAACTTATTACTATACTTCAGTTAATTGAGGCAAAAAAAATTGACCCTAGAATCTTGTATGGATCTTGGGCTGGTGCTTTCGGTAATTTTCAGTTTATGCCTTCTACCATAGAGCAATATGCTATCGATTATGATCAAAATAATATTATTGAACTTAAGTCAACAATAGATTCTTTTGCATCTGCAGCTAATTACATAAAAAAAATTGGATGGAATAAAAATCAACCTTGTTTTATTAGAGTTAATTTAACAGAAAATGTGCCAAAAAAATTATTAAATACTTCAGCTAAAAAATTACACAATAAGAATAAATTTAAATATTTAACAAAATATATTAAAGGTAATGAAAATCAGGTAATAGATGATAATTTAATTGCCTCGATTATCACACCAGACAAAGACATAATACCAAATTCTGAGAATTTAGAGCCAGCTTATATAGTTTTTGAAAATTATGAAAAAATACTACAATGGAATAGATCTTTAAGATTTGGTCTAGCGGTATGCACACTTAAAGATAAGTTTGAAAATGTTTTGTAAAAATATCATACTTATAACTATCTTTTTATTTTTAACAAATTGCACAACTGGAACTTTGGTTAAGATTAAACCGAATGTAACTGTGGTTAATGGTTACCTAAATAAAGGTTTTGCCTTAGTTTATAGTGAAGATTTTTATAAAAAAAATGTAATTAGTAAAAAAATTGATGATCGTAGTTTAATAATATTTCAAAGAAATCTGAAAACTAATACAAAAGTTAAGATTACTAATATTCTTAATAATAGATCTTTAGTAGCGACAGTAGGAAAAAATTCTAAATATCCTTACTTTAATAATGCTGTATTATCTAAAAGAATAGCCAAAGAGTTGGAGTTAGATATAAACCAACCTTATGTTGAAATTTTTGAAATACTTGAAAATTCAATTTTTATAGCACAAAAGGCTAAAACTTACGACGAAGAGAAAAGTGTTGCCGTTAAAGCACCTGTTAATGAGATTAGCATTAATGATTTAAACGTAGTTAAAAAAAATGTTAGAAAAAATTCCAATGCAAAATTTTCTTATATAGTGAAAATTGCTGATTTTTACTTTAAAGATACTGCCTTAATGATGCAGAATAGAATCAAGACTGAAAATTTAATTAAAAATTCTAAAATTGAAAAAATTTCAGATAAAAAATATAGAGTATACTTGGGTCCTTTTAGTAACATTAATTCTCTACAAAAATCATATAATGATATAAGCATACTTGAATTTGATAACATTGAAATTATAAAAAATGATTAAAACTAAATTTTTAACGATATTATTTACAATATTATTAACTTTTAATTCAAGTGCAGCATTTGAAATAAAAGCAAGAACTGCGATATTGCAAGATTACCTTTCTGGTGAAATTTTATATGAAAAAGAACCAGATAAATCTATATACCCAGCTTCTATGACAAAAATTATGACTGCCATTATTGCTTTTGATTTAATAAGAAATGGTGATCTAGATTTAGATGAAAAATTTTTAGTTTCTGAGAATGCTTGGAGATTATCTTCAGCTGGTTATTCCTCGATGTTTATAATGGTTGGTGATGAGGTAAGCGTAGAAAATCTCCTTAAAGGTATAATAATTGCTTCAGGAAATGATGCTTGTGTTGCTTTAGCAGAGGGTATAGCTGGAACAGAAGATGAATTTGCAATCATGATGACAGCAAAAGCAATTGAAATAGGAATGGAAAATACAAATTTTGCTAATTCTTCAGGAATAAATAATCCGGACAATGTTTCAACTGTTCGTGATATTATGCTTATGTCTAACTATCTTATAAAAGAATTTCCTAAACAATATGAATATTTTGCAGAAAAAGAATTCACTTGGGATAGAACTGGTGGTGACCCAATAACTCAAGGTAATAGAAATCCACTTTTATATAAAAGTCTTGGTGCAGATGGAATTAAAACTGGGTATTTAGCGGTTGAAAAGTATTCTTTGGCTTCATCTGTCTATAGAAATGGTAGAAGATTAATCGCTATTGGAAGTGGATTTAATTCAAAAAATGCTAGATCGAAAGAAAGTGCTAAACTTTTAACATGGGGTTTCACTAGATTCGATTTAATTGAAATTGCAAAAATAAATACACCAATAGAAAATGTTGAGGTTTGGCTTGGAAAAAAAGATGAAGTAGGTGTCTATGTAAAGACTGACATCTATAAAACAATTCCAAAAGCTCGTAAAAAAAACTTAAATGTAACAATAGTTTATAATGGGCCGATACAAGCGCCTATTAAAAAAGATGATGTGCTAGGTATACTAAGGGTTGCTTATAAAAATGAACTTATTGGAGAGTACAATTTATTTGCTTTTGAAGATGTTAAAAAATTAAATATTTTTTCAAGATTAATGAAATCAATTAATTTTTTGATTTGGGGTAATGTCTAAAAAATTAATTATAGTATTCGAGGGTATTGAGGGCACAGGTAAGTCTCATCATATAAATAATGTTTCAAGATATTTAAAAAAAAGAAAGAAAAAATTTATTTGTATCCGAGAGCCTGGTGGAAGTAAAAACTCTGAAAAGATAAGAAAGCTTATACTTAATAATAAATCAACATTTAATGAATATACAGATTTATTATTATATTTGTCTGCCAGAAGTGAAAATATAGAATTAATAAAAAAGAATATTGAAAAAAAAATTATATTAATCGATAGGTTTTCAGATTCAACTATTGCTTACCAGCATTATGGAATGGGTGTTGATTTAAAATTTATTAAAAATATTAATGATTTTTTATTAAAAGATATAAACGTTGATTTCACATTTTTAAATACAGTTAGTCAAAAAAATATGAAAAACCGATTAACAAAAAGAAAAAAATTGAATAGGTATGATAAGTTTAATAGTACTTTTTACAACAAGGTACAAAAAGGTTTTTTAAAAATTTTAAAAAAAAATCCTAAAAAATATATGAAAATTAATTCCAACCTAAGCATTAAGCATAATGAAAAAATTATATTAAATAGGATTAATGATTTAATTTAATATGAATTTAAAACCTTCAGAAAACACAAGATTATATGGAATGAATAATTTATTTAATGAGATTACATCACTTTATAATGAAAAGAAAATGCCAAATAAGATTTTATTATCTGGGAAAAAAGGTCTAGGTAAATCGACTTTAGCTTATCATGTTATAAATTATATTTTATCAAATACTGAGGATTTTAAATATGATTCAGAAAATCTCACCCTTAATAAAAAAAATCGATCATTTAAATTAATACAAAATAATTCACATCCAAATTTTTATTTAATTGATTTAATTAATGATAAAAAAAATATTGATGTTAGTCAAATTAGAGAAATGATTTCTTATACTAATAAATCTACATTTAATAATATGGCTAGATTTATATTAATTGATAATGTTGAAAACCTTAACAAGAACTCTGTTAATGCCCTGCTTAAAGTAGTAGAAGAACCTAATAAAAATGTTTTTTTTATCTTAATTAATAATAATGAGAAATTTATTTTACCCACATTAAAATCTAGATGTCTAACATTTAAGATTAATTTAACTTTTGTTCAATCCATGCATGTTGCAAATCAAATATTCGATAAAAATATTTTTGATCTAATTAATCCCGATTTGATTAATTATTATAATACACCAGGTGATATTGTTAATTTAATCAACTTTTCAAACGATAAAGGTATAGACCTAAGAGGTTATTCATTAATTAATTTTTTGAATTTATTGATTGAAAATGGTCATTATAAAAAAAATAAATTAATAAAAAAATTATTAGTTAACTTTATTGAATTATTTTTTTTAAAGGAATACAGATTAAGAAGAACAAAAAAATCATTATTGAACTTTTATCATAATTTTATAAGAAAAATTCATAATACTGAAAGATTTAACCTTGACGAAGAAAGTTTATTTTTAGAATTTAAATCAAAACTATTGAATGAATAAAAATTATTATATTACAACTCCAATATACTACCCTTCTGGAAAACCACATATGGGTCATGCTTACTCGAGTATAATTGCTGATTTTTTTGCACGCTTTAAACGTATAGATGGATTTAATGTTCATTTTCTAACAGGTACTGATGAACACGGTTTAAAGATACAACGAGCTGCCGAAAATAAAAATATCAAACCTCTACAATTTTGCGATCAATTAAGCCAAACCTTTAGAGATCTTTCAAAAACATTAAATTTATCTAATACAGATTTTATTAGAACAACGGAGAATAGACATAAAAAGACCGTACAACACTTATGGTTAGAACTTGAAAAAAATGATGATATTTATCTATCAAAATACTCAGGGTGGTATTCTGTTTCAGATGAAGCATTTTATAGTGAAGATGAAATAGTTGACAAAGATGGAATTAAAGTTGCTAGTTCATCTGGATCTTTAGTTGAGTGGATTGAGGAAGAGTCTTATTTTTTTAGGTTATCCAAATGGCAAGAAAAACTTCTAGACTACTATGAAAAAAATCCTGATTTTATTTTACCAAAATCAAGAAAGAATGAAGTTGTCAGCTTTGTAAGAGGTGGTTTAAAAGATTTATCAATTAGTCGAAAAGCTTTTTCATGGGGCATTAAAGTGCCAGATAACTCTGAACATATTATTTATGTGTGGTTAGATGCTCTAACAAACTACATTAGTGCTCTTAACTTTCCTGATACTAAAGACATTTTATTTAAAAATTTTTGGCCAGCAACAGTTCATTTAATAGGTAAAGATATCTTAAGATTTCATGCGGTATATTGGCCCGCATTTTTAATGGCTGCAAAAATCCCATTACCAGAAAGAATTTATGGTCATGGTTGGATTTTGTCTGGTGAAGAAAAAATGTCAAAATCAAAAGGAAACATTTTAGACCCACTAGATATAATCAATACTTATGGTCTCGATCCATTAAGATATTATTTAATTAAAGAAGTTTCATTTGGTAGCGATGGAAATATATCACAACAAAAACTTGAAGACTGTATAAACAGTGACTTAGCAAATAATTATGGTAATTTATGTCAAAGAGTCACTGCGTTTGCAGAAAAAAATTGTTCATTAAAAGTGCCTGAGATTAAAAACTTTAACGATGCCGATCTTGCAATTTTAAATAGATTTACAGAAAATCTTCCTATTATAAGAAGGGAAATTGATAGACAAAATATAAATTTTTACATAGATTTCATTGTGAGCTCTTTATTTGAAGCCAACAAATATTTTAACGACCAAGAACCATGGAAAAAAAAAGATGATAAGGATAGATTAAATACTATTGTCTACACGTCTTTAGAAATAATTCGAAAAATTTCTTTTATGCTTTATCCTATAATTCCAGATTCTATCGAAAGAGCATTAAAAATATTTGATCTAAATACTGGAGATATCAATTTGGAATCTATTGCTACGCACAATCATTTAAAAGCAGGAAATAATTTAACTAAAATAGGAATTCTATTTAAAAAAATTGAAAAAAAAGATGATTGATTCTCATTGTCACTTAGATCATGAACCACTATTAGAAAACCTTATTGATATTATAAATAGGTCAAAAAAAATAGGCATTACTAAACTTTTGACTATATGCACAACGATAGACAGCTTCGAGATAATTAAAGCTATAGTTGAGAAAGATGAAATGATTTTTGGAACTTATGGAATTCACCCACATGAAACTGAAATTAACCAGGTTGACAAAAAAACTATAGTTGAGGCTGTTAAAGGAAATAGTAAAATAATTGGCATTGGTGAGACAGGTTTAGATTTTTTCTACAATCATAGTAATAAAGATAGACAAATAAATAGTTTTAAGGCTCATATAGAGGCTGCTATAGAGCTTAATAGACCTATAATCATTCACTCAAGGAATGCAGAGAAAGAGACCTTTGATATGCTTAATTCATATAACGATACTAAGTTAAAAATTTTGATGCACTGTTTCACTGGATCTTTAGAGTTTGCCAAGAAACTACTGACATTAAATGCTTTTTTTTCAGCTAGTGGAATAATTACTTTTAAAAATAGTATGAACCTTCAAGATACTTTCAAAACTATCCCTTTAGAAAAGCTTCTTATTGAAACAGATAGTCCATTTTTAGCTCCCATACCAATGAGGGGGAAAAAAAATGAACCAAGTTTTCTTAAATATACACTTGAAAAACTATCAATTCTTAAAGGAAAAACTGTCAAACAAATGTCAGACTTAACAACAGAGAACTTTAATAAACTTTTCAACTTATAACTATTAATGCCTGTTAAATTTATACTTTTAGGAAGTGGTAGTTCAATGGGTGTACCAAGGGCTGACGGATTTGCTGGTAATTGTAATTTAAATAATAAAAAAAATTTTAGAACTAGATGTTCGGCATTAATCAAATTTAATAATCAAAATATCCTAATTGATACTTCTCCAGATCTAAGATCACAATTATTAAAAAATAAAATTAAATCTATTGATAAAGTTTTTTATACACATTTACATGCAGACCAAACTCACGGAATTAATGATTTACGACCATTTTTTTTAATTAATAAAAAACAAATTCCAGTTTTTGCTGATAATAAGACTTCAAAATATTTAAATTCAACATTTAAATATTGTTTTAAAACCTCTGGAGAGTATCCTTCCACCTTAATTTTAAATAAACTAAGTAAAAAACATACATTTAAAAATACAAATAATAAAATTATTATTGAATCAATACCTGCAAAACATGGTAAAATTGAAAGTATTTGTTATATAATAAATAATAGATTGGCTTATGCGAGTGACGTAAGTTTGTTTTATAAAAAAGATTATAAAAAATTAATGAAACTTGATTATTTAATTATTGATTGTTTGTGGTACAAAAATCATTCAGCTCATTTTAATTTAGATCAAGTTTTAAACTTAGTTGAATTATTATCACCAAAAAAAACTATTTTGACAAATATGCATAGTGATCTTGATTATGATCAACTCAAGAACAAATTACCAAAAAAAATAGTTCCTGGATACGATGGTTTGACTGTTAATTTATAATATTAATTCTATTTGTTTTATAATTTTATCTGACAGTGGTGTAATAAATGAATTGAATGTATTTTGAACTTTACCATCCTTATTTATCAAAATTTTATGAAAATTCCATTTTGGTACAGTTGAATTTCCATGATTTTCTTTTGCCCATTTATAAATAATATGTGCTCCATCTCCTTTGACGTCAACTTTATCTGTTATTGGAAACGTTATATTAAAGTTTGCTTCACAAAAATCTTTTATTTCACTATTAGATCCAGGTTCTTGACCTCCAAATTGATTGGAGGGTACTCCAAGAACAATAAAGTTCTTATCTTTATATTTTTCGTAAAGTGTTTGTAGACCAGTATATTGCTTTGTAAACCCACACTTACTTGCAACATTAACTAAAAGAATTGTTTTGCCTCTAAATTCACTTAAGTTAATAACTTCACTATCTATATTGTTGATACTTAGATCAAAAAACAATCTTTTATATTTGGCATCTACTTTTTCAAAGAAAGAAAACATAATTAAACTTGTTAAAATTAATAAATAGTTTTTATAAGGCATAAATTACTTTTTTGATGCAAATCGCAATATAAAATATCCGAATAAAGTTGATAGTAATGACCCAGCTAAAACTCCAATTTTTACACCATCCATATATTGAATATTATCAGCAAATGCTAAATTCCCAACAAATAAACTCATTGTAAAACCAATACCAGTTAAAATTGATACTCCATAAAGACTTAACCAACTTGCGTTATCAGGCATTTGTGCGACACCAATCTTAACTGAGATGAAAGAAAAAATCATAACACCCACTTGTTTACCAATAAATAATCCCAGAAGAATACCGAGTGGAACTGGTTGTAATAACGACAATAATGACAAACCTTCTAATGAAACACCTGCATTAGCAAACGCAAATATGGGCATTATTATAAAAGCCACATATGGACTTATTGCATGTTCAAGTTTTATTAATAAGGAAAAATCTTTATCTTTAATTCTATGCGGTATTGTCGAGGCCAAAAGTACACCAGCAATTGTTGCATGTATTCCTGACTTGTATGTAAAGTACCACATGAATGCTCCAATTAATAAGTAAGGCAAAAACTTTTTAACTCCATATTTATTAAATATAAGTAAAAATATGTAAGAGACTAAAATTAAACTTAGATAACTTATGTTTAAATCTCCTGAATAGAAAAAAGCTATAATAAGAATTGCACCAAGGTCGTCAATTATCGCTAGTGCCGTTAAAAAAATTTTTAATGAGATGGGAACTCTTGATCCAAGCAGTGATAAAACACCTAATGAAAAAGCAATATCTGTAGCTGAAGGAATGGCCCAACCATTTAGGGTTTCTATGTTACTAAAGTTTATTCCTACATAAACAAGGGCAGGGATCACCATGCCACCAACAGCACCAATTATTGGTAGTAAAGCTTTTTTTAAATTAGATAACTCTCCCTGAATAAATTCTCTTTTAATTTCTAATGTTACAAAGAAAAAGAATATTGCCATCAATAGATCGTTTATCCAATGATGTACTGAGAGCTTTAAACCAAAATTATTTATACCAATGAACAAGTACTGCTCGAGTGTACTAAAATACAATTCACTAAAATTTGAGTTACTAATTACTAAGGCTATAATTGCTGATATTAATAATACTAAGCCACTTGCTGCTTCTAATTTAAAGAACCATTTAAATGGTTTTGATAAAGTCTTGATCATAAATTAAATCAAATCTTTTATAAATAATTCAACATTATTAATGGTTTCATATAGACTATAAAGCAAAAATTCTATATTTGGAATAATTTTACTAATAGGGGCTTGAAAAGTATCCAAAGTA
>Ga0209709_10001793_pt1 | contig 19436 bp, 17 predicted proteins | sample ArcticOcean_MG_C_2_FD_187435 | JGI IMG/M metagenome (GOLD analysis project Ga0209709, IMG submission 187435) | Marine microbial communities from western Arctic Ocean - ArcticOcean_MG_CB4_136 (SPAdes) (version 2) | ecosystem: Environmental > Aquatic > Marine > Oceanic | place: Arctic Ocean... | reverse complement strand
GTCATCATAAACAGTAGGATTCTTTAATAGTTTTCCATCCTTCCATTTTCTAACTAAGAAAGCATGTCCTCCGAAGTGATTAGCACCCTTGAATATATCTCGCAGTGCATGGACTACGATATAGTCGTCATTCTTTTTGGTGTTGATTGCATTCCATGCTGCGGGGTAACAATTACCTGCACCCATTACTTAACCTCAAATATTTTATTACAACAATCCATACACAATTCTTTGTGTATGTCGTTAGTAAATTGGAACAGTGTATCGCAATTAACACAAGTAAAATTGTCACCCATTATATAACACCATCTGCATATTTTATCTCATCTTTTAGAAAATCAATTTCCTCATTAAAAATTTCTTTAAGTTTTTCTAACTCGTCGATTTCTATTCCTGCCTCTAGAAAATTTTCTACAAGCTCTTTAATCATTTTCGTTTTTTCGTTTATCATCATTATTAAACGCTTCCCTTCATTGGATTTGTTGGAATGAAATTTTCGAAACAGTATTCATATATCTCTTTGCCGCTTATATAATCTTTAACTGTTTTGTGTAGCGCTTGATAAACTGTTTGCCCTTCCTCTAAGTAAATCTCGAAAGCTGCCTTACCTTCTACAATCTCACCGCTTGATAGTCTGACTGTATCGAATCGACCTTCAAAGTCCTTTTGTATTTCTTGGATTGTTTTCATTTCTCTCCCTTTCATTGTTTAGACCTTCCCAACTTTGAGAAGGTTACATATTTTTTTGGATTTTATTCTTCTATATCCTTGTACTGTTTGCATCTCGAGGATTCCTGTTATGTGCAGTATCCTGCAGATTGCAACTGATATCTTCATGGTCTCATAAGCATTGATTACTTCTTGAAGATACATAGACCTGTTGCTTTTAATATTCCTAATGAATACATTCAGCAAGCAGTTAAGAAGTTCAACTTCAACATAGATTACCTTAATAGTCAATCCAGCTTCTTTTGCTTTCTCTATCCTCTTCAAGACTTTTATTGGTGACTTACCGCGATTATCAAAGATGACATTATCACAACTGAAATTATCTTTGAATGCTTCAGTGTTATTAAAATAAGCCTCAAGCATTTTAGCTGCAATGTCGCTTGCTGCTGGGTGCAGCTCTGCATTCTTATCTTTTGATAGTGGTTGGTCCTTGTTTAGTTTTGCCTTGATTTCGTCGGGGTCAATCACGAAGGCGTTAGTCCTTGCTGCTTCTTTCTTAACATGCCTAGACTTACCGCTCCCGCTTGCACCTAACATAAACGTGATAGTGTTTGTATTTTTTTGTTTCATACAGCTTGGACCTTATGAAGGAAGAATAGGTTACATTTTTGTAACAAGTTTTTTATCTAGTATGAGCTATCAATCCTTCACACTCACACCCACCCCATGTCTATTTTAAAAAATTACTGGGGTAGTTTTGAACACACTATTTCATAACCCGTGAAACAAGGCTTTTAAGTCTAAACCCTAGGAAACATAGGGGCACTAATGCAACATAATATAGATTATAGGACAAGCAATGGCAATGCCAATTTGAGGGGGTGGTATTCGTATTCGTAACACTAGATTTATTTAATGCCAATTAGTTACGATACAAAAGACTACTATATATAGTGGTACTACATGTTGTGTATGTCTATTGTTTTTGTAGATAAAGTACACACACTAGGTGAACTATCACAATAAACAAAATTGTCGTTAACTTTCTTTAATGTACGTTTGCATTGTTTGCATTTAATCATGCTCTTTATTTTACTTTGGGGTATTTAGGATGTAGCGGGCTATTGTTTTTATATAATCTTTTATAAGCTAGGATGTTTCCTCAGACCTTGGGTATCTCACTTGTCTTTCTAGTTGGTCTTACTGGCTGTAAGGTGAGACTTTCGTACTCCCGATGTCCACTTTACCTGTATCTAATTACTTAGTCCTTGCTGTTTGTGTGTGTTATAACTTTATCATAAAGGAAAATTAATTACAATTTATACGAAATATAAAAATTTTTTCTCTCACTAACTCAACAAGAGTACTATCTTGTTTATACCTGGAAAATCCAGGTGTAGCTATGAGGATAGCTTCAATTTATGATAAGAAAGAAAGGCAGTTCATCTTAAAAATATTCAACAAGTATGTGGTGTACAAGTTAAATTAAATTGATGGAATGCTTTTGTGGATTGTTATATTTTTCATTACAGTAAATGGACAGACTGTACGTGTACAGAGCCCTGCAGCAATGTGGGGTTTTGTTTATTCTAAGGGTTTTTGTTTAGTTGTGTCTGGAGTTCTACCTTTTATTCTTGGGTAGATTTTTGGTTTATGTTTATGACAGTATTTATATTTATTGTATTGCGATAGTATAGTAGTACAAGCAGAATGTACACAGCTTCGATTTTTTTGAAACTGGATATTCTTTTTTGAATTAGGGTACTTGGTACCATGTATATTATCTGCCATAATATAAGTATAGGAGGAGAATTTATGCCTGGTAAGGGTTACAAACCAAAAAAAGCTAATAAAAAAAATAAAGTTAGAAAAAATAATGCCTAACCTTAAAACAGTTTCGTGTCCGCATTGTGGAGACAAATTTAAACAAGAACATGGGAGACAAAAGTATTGCAAGCTGCAATGTACTAAAGCTGCTAATGCTAGGGCAAGAAGTAAGAAGAAAAAAGAAAATATTAAACTAGTAACAACTCCAAACAATAGAGCTAGTCGTGGAGAAAACTACATGTCTTTTGTAAAAAATTATGCAGAAGAAGTACTCGAAGGAATTATTACACAAAAGTTTGTAGCAGAAGATATGAGCATTGACCAGAGTGTTGTTACCAGGATGCTACTTGCATACAAAGAAGACAAAGCAATACATAAAGCTAGAGAAAACTGGGATGTACCAGAAGAAGCAATAAAATCTCTAGAATCGTTTGAAGAGTTTAGAAATAGATACTTCTTAACAGAGACTGGACAACCTTACGAAACTGCTAAGTTCCATAAGAACTGGATTAAAAATATTTTAAAAGCTATTGATAAAGGTGAACAACTTATGATTCTCTCACCTCCTCGACATGGCAAGACTGATTTACTTACACACTTTGCTGTATGGCAGATATGTAAATTACCTAACATTAGAATTATGTGGGTAGGTGGTAACGAAGATATATCTAAGAATGCTGTAGGTTCTGTATTGGACCACCTAGAAAATAACGAGCAGCTGATACAAGATTTTTGTGGACCAGGAGAAACTTTTAAACCTAAAAGTAGAACTGGTAAGACCTGGAGTTCTGGACAATTTACAGTCAAGAGTAGAACAGTTACTGGTATTAAGTCACCAACAATGGTAGCTGTAGGTAAAGGCGGTAAAATTCTTTCACGTGACTGTGACTTGATTATTGCAGATGACATTGAAGACCACTCAACAACAATACAACCTAGTTCAAGAGAACAAACTAAACGATGGTGGACCACAACTTTATCATCACGTAAAGAAGAACATACTTCTATTGTTGTAATTGGTTCTAGGCAACACCCAGATGATTTGTATAATTCGTTAATTGATAACGATGAATGGAAAAAGATAATTGAATCTGCGCACAGTTTAGATATTCCTATAGATTCTGGACCAGATAAAGACCACAAGAAACACATGCTTTGGGCTAGCAAAAGAAGTTACAAATGGCTTATGTCACAAAGAAGGAATGCACAAACGACTGGTGGGTTAGCTATATTTGAAATGGTATATCTTAACCGACCATTCTCCGAAGGGCTGCAGATGTTTAAAGTAGATTCTCTTGATGCTTCAAGAGATGAGTCAAGAAGTATTGGAAACATACCTTCTGGATGTAGATTGATAGCGGGACTTGACCCAGCTGCAACTGGATACCAGGCAGCATTTTTATGGGCGTTTAATGTCGAAGAGGGCAAACTGTACATGGTAGATATAGAAAATACTAAAGGTGGCGGCATACCCCAGGCATTTAAAACAATTAAAGAATGGTACACAAAGTATCACTGTTCACATTGGATTATTGAAGAGAATGGTTTTCAGCGTGCGATACGACAAGATAGAGAATTAAAAGAGTGGACTTCTTCTAAAGGTGTTCACTTAGAAGGACACCAAACACAAAAGAATAAATTTGACCCTTACTTTGGTGTTGGTTCTATGAGTGAACTATTTGATAAGGGTAAAGTTAATTTACCTTATGGTAGTGCAGATTCACAAAATAAGAGTAATATATATCGTAGACAGCTTTTGTATTTTTCAAATGCTGCTAGCAAGGCAAGTAGTAGAGGATATAAATCGGATATAGTTATGGCAAGTTGGTTTCCAATAAAAATTGTAAGAAGATTACAAAAAGAATTTGTTGCTGAACTAGCTCATGAATATACTCCTAGTTATGCAAATGTTGATATAAGCGATATAAATACAGCACCATGGTAAAACAATGAATGAACAAACATTAAATGACAAAATAACGCAGCTGCACTTTAACAACCAAGAAGGTTATGCAATGCGTAGTCGTATTCGTTCAATCATGAATGGCGGACCTAATGGAATACTTGCTTTATTAGGTGACCAGCTAAAAGGTTTTGAAGATTGGCAAGTACCAATGCCTAACTTAATGTCATCTGGTTTAGAACACCTTGCACAAAAAATAGGTAGAATACCTAACTTAAAAGTAGATATTCCTAATAACAAAGATTCAGAACGTGCAAGAAACAAAGCTGAAAAAATAAGTAGAATCTTAACAGCTTACGATGATGTACAAAGATTAGATTTACAAATGCCACAAGTAGGTAGATGGCTACCTGGTTATGGATTTGCTGTATGGGTAATTAAAGAAAAAAAGGATGCTAATGGTACCCCTTATCCAATAGCTGAATTAAGAGACCCATACAATTGTTTCCCTGGTTATTTTGGTGCAGACCAACAACCAAAAGATATGTCTATTGTTAGAAGAGTACCTAAATCATCTTTAGCTGATGTTTATCCAGAATACAAAAATGCAATTATGAAAGACAAACCAAGAGCAGTAAATGTTGGAGCAGGTTATGGTTCACCATTAGCAGATGCTTATGGTGGTTCTTGGGCAAACTCTAATGGAAGTGGAGACTTAGTTGCTGAATATTATAATGAAGAGGGTACCTATGTGTATCATTTATCTTCAGCAACAATCTTAGACTTTATTCCTAATCCACTATCAAGTGGTCCTGCTTTCGTTGTAGCAAAGAAATTTTCTTTTGACCAGATGCAAGGACAGTACGACCAAATTATAGGATTAATGGCATCTATGGCAAAGATTAATGTTATGAGCATTATTGCTATGGAAGATGCAGTCTTTACAGAAACAAACATAACTGGAGAATTAGAATCTGGACAATACAAAAAAGGTAGATTTGCAGTTAACTATTTCTCTCCAGGAAGTCAAATTTCTAAACCAGCATCTAATATGCCTTATCAATTATTTCAACAAGTAGACAGAATAGAACGACAACTTCGTGTTGGTGCTTCTTATCCTGCTACCGATGATTCACAATCTCCAGTTAGCTTTGCTACTGGTAGAGGACTCGAAGAGTTAGGTGCATCAATGTCTCTAATGATTAGAGAGTATCACACCATTATGGCTGATGCTATAGAACAGACTGATGCTAAAAGACTTGAATGGGATGAAGTTATGTATGGTGGTATTACTAAAGAACTTTCTGGATATAAAGATAATAAATTCTTTTCAGAAACGTATGAACCAACAAGAGACATAAAAAAATCTTATAAAACAAGAAGAGTGTATGGAGCTATGGCTGGTTACGATGAGCCACAGAAAATAGTTACAGGGCTGCAACTACTTAGTTCTGGAGTTATTGATACACAGACCTTACAAGAAAACCTAGATGGTTTAGATAATGTTGTAAGAGTTAATGAACGAATAACTAAAGAAAAAGCAGACAAAGTATTGTTTGATACTTTAATGACACAAGCTAACCAAGGAAGCGAAAAAGCTTTAATGGCTGTTATACAAATAAGAAAAAAACCAGAAGATATGCAAAACATATTAGATAAATTTTTTACAGCTGATGAACCAGAAATTCCAGAAGCTGAAGCAGCAATGATTGAGGGTATGGGTCCAGCCACCACTGGTCCCGCACCTTCTATACAAGAGGCATTAGGAATGATGGGCAATGCTTAATTTATTTGAAGAGATTGTTTGCGTTCATTTAGCTGAATTAGATGAAGATGGTGATGATATAATCATAGAAGATTATATTAAAAGACAACACGTGTTGCGTAATATTGTACAACAGTATCTTCCTACACAGTTTATTGTACTAACAGAACCAATTTTTTTAGAAGAGTATGAGGAGGATGAAGATGGCGACAAGGATTACTAAAAGAAATATAGCAATACCTCCAGCATCACAAAATGTAATTGACCAATCCAAAATGACTTATGGAGAAAAAGGTCCATTAAAAGAATTAAACAATGATGTAAAGAATTTAAACTTAGGTCAAGAAACACCTGCAGCTGCGCCAACGCCAGGACAAAACTTAAGTGGAGCGTTACAAAATAGTGTATTTGCTTCGACTGACCAACCACTACGACCAGTAGAAGATGGACTAAACTTTGGTCCAGGAGTAGGTTCACAAGGACCAACAGAATCTACAGAGGAATTAATACAGAAATTTTTTGACCTAACAGGTGACCCTTTATTAGCTAATTTATTAAAAGGGTAACATGGCATACAGTACCTTTGATGCAGCTTCTTTTGCAGATGATTCTGCTACAGAAAGAGCAATACAGAAATCTTTAGCACCAACACAAGCAACACAAGCTATGGCTAACCAAGCTTCTTCTATTATTAAAAGATATCCAACAATAAGTAAGGGTTCTTTAGTAGGTGCAGTCAAGTTAGGTATTAGTGATGATGACCCTAGATTAGGACAAATAGTTTTAAAAGAATCTTTAAACAAAGAAGAAAATGGTTATTCTAAATTACGTGAAGCTATCAGTCTTAAAGAAAGAGCAAAAGGTGCATCACGTGGTTTATTTTTAGGATTCCAAAACTTATGGGAAGCTGGAGCTGCTAGAGGAGTTAGATACTTAGAAGGCAGACAACAAGGTTTGACACACGATGAAGCTAAAGGTAAATCTAAATCTTCATTACTAGATATGAAAGCACAAGCTGAAGCAGCAGGTAAAGAAGTTGACTTAGGTACAGGATGGTTCTTAGGTAGTACTGACCCAACACAAACAGATGAATACAAAAACATGTTAGCAGCTGGTGTTGACCCATTAGTAGCTAGAGAGTTTGTACTAGACAATGTTTTAGGTGTACAAATTTATGAACAACAAAAAAAAAGAGCAGAAGAAGCAATACAGTTTACTGGAGAGAGAGCAGAGAGATTTGAAGAAGCTGGACTTGACCCTACAGTAACTATTGGTCGTTATTTATTTAAACCAATAGATGAGATTATAGAGCCAGGAACAACTGCATATAACAATATAACTGGTGTTATAGATATACTTGCACAAATCTTTTTAGACCCAGTAGGTCTTGCAACATTAGGAGTAGGAAAACTTAGAGCTGGTGCTAAAACATTTACTGAATTAGAAAATTTAACTAATGCAGGTAAGTTATTTGAAAACACTGGATTACTCCAAGGAACACGTAAAACTATTTTCGGACCAACATCACAAGAATTTCTAAAAGGAAAAGGTGGTGTAAAATTTAAACAGTTTTTATGGGAAAACAATACATCAGACATAATTGCAACATCAAAAAATAATATTGATGACTATGATTTTTATGTTGCTTTAGATAAATTTAAAGCAAAAAATAAAGGTAAATCATTTGATGAGATAGATGATGCGCTTACTACTGAATTAGTTAATGAGAAATTATTAGTAAAGGCAACATTAAACAACGTTCCTACAGTTAAAAGAAAAGGTAATTTTTTAACAAAAAGAATGGAAAGAACTTATGGAACAAGACTTGTTACAGAAAATAAAGATGATAGTTTAGTTTCACTAAATAGATTTATACGTTTAGCTACATCAAGTATGGATAAAGATAAAGCTGCTACAACTGCAGATAAGTTTATGAAAGATTCTATGAAAGCACTTAGTGCTGCAGATGCACCTTCACAAACAGCAATAGTTGTTACTAACTTTATAGAGAGAAATTTTAAACCAGCTGTTATACGTGGACTAGCAGGAGTAGATAAAGATACTTCTGTTAAAGCAGCTACATCAAAGTTAACTGTATGGCAAGCTAAATTAGTTGATGAAGGACTAAGTGTCCAGGCAAGGTTTATTGGAACTGCTAAGAAAAACAAAGATACTGTAAGAAGTTATACAATAGATTCATCTGGTGGAGATTTACCAATAACTAATGCGTTAAGACAATTACAAGGAGGTAAGTTAGATGGTGTTAAAGAGTTACTAGACCCAGTAGTTGCATCACAGTTAGCAGATGAGATATTCTTACCAGACCCTAAAGCTTTAATACGTTCTGCTAAAGCATTAGATGAGACACTAGGAAAAGTAGGAACTAAATTACTAGCTTCTGGGAATGTAGAATCAACAAGAAGGTTTATGGATTGGTATTATGGTGCCTTATTCAAACCATTAGTTCTATTACGACCAGCATGGACAATAAGAGTTATAGCAGAAGAGCAATTAAGAATGTTATCTTCTGGTGTTACTAATATTATTACACATCCAGCACAAATGATTGCTAGAGGTTTTGGTAAAGAAGCAGAATCGAGCAAGATGTTATTAGGTTCTTTTGAAGATAACGCACAATTTATTGATGTAACTTTAAATGGTGCAGGTATAACTTCTGCTTCCAGGAGAACAGGTGGAACAGGTAGGTTTACTACAGTATCAAGACAAGAGAATAGAAGAGCTTGGGGAGAAGCATCATTTAGAAACTTTATGCAACATAAATTTGACCCATTGTCTAGGAGACTTGCTGCAATACAATTAGAACCAAATACTGCTGTTAGAAAAGCGCAGCTAAATAAATTAATTAAAGAAACACAGACACAAGGTAACCCATTAAATAAACATATTAGAAAAGTTACAGGTGCAGAAGGACATGCTTTTAAAGGAGCTGGCTTTAATGGTGCGCCAGGTATGGCTAAAGCTGAAGAGTTCATTCACTATGCTAATGCTTCAGTAGCACAAGTTACTGGTGGAATTGTAGAGACAAGCACTAAAGGTAAAACAGCAAGACTTTCTAGAAACTGGATAGATGAGAATGGTAAAGAAGATTTACTTAAAGCTTTGTCAGATGAAGCTATGAATGCTGCAGAGTTAGTAGGATTAGAAAATATAGACATGCCTAAATACTGGGCTGGTCAACTTAGTGATGTTGAATACACCTCTATAACTACACAGTTAAGAAAAAACCAAGAGAAGATGAAGAAAGACTTTGTTAAGAAGTTTGAAAAAGTATTACCAGAACAAGCACGTGGAGAGTTAAAGAATGCAATGACATCACAAACTAGAAGGTTAGATGACTTTGTAGATGAATCTTTTAATTTCTTTATGACTATTCCTACTAAGACAATGTCAAGAGCGCCAACCTTTAAGTTTCATTACTGGGACAAAGTAGGAGACTTTGCACAACATGCTAATGGAGCAACACTTAAGAAGTTAGTACAACAAGCTAAAGAAGCTGGACTAGCTACAGGAAGTAAGAATGAAAAAGCTGTACTTAAAAAATTAGAAAGTTACCAAGGAGTTACAGGTGGTATTAATAAAGTAGAGATTATAGATAAGATAGGTGCATCACATGCGCTTTCTGAAACTAAAAAACTTCTTTATGATGTATCTACTAGAACTAGATTAGGTAATGCAACTAGAGGAATATTTCCATTCGGTGAAGCATACGTAGAAATCTTTACTACTTGGAGTAGATTAATTGTAGAAAACCAAGGCAGACCTATACGTAGAGCGCAGCAGTTTGTACAGTCAGCACAAAAACCTAACCCAGTGTTTGATGATTCTGGACAAAAAGGATTCTTTTATAAAGACCCAAACACTAATGAAGAGTTGTTTGGTTATCCAGGAGAAGGATTAATACAGAAGTGGATGTTTAAAGACTTAACAGAGAATGGTGTACAAGTTAACCTACCAGTCTTTGCTGGTTCTTTAAACATAGCAGGTAACTTAATACCAGGTTTTGGTCCAACTATTACAGTGCCAGCTGCTTTTATTAATCGTAAATTTAATGTACTAAGACCAGGTAAATGGGAAGAGACACTATTGTTTGGAGACTTTGCAGCTCCTCGTACAGGAACCGCTACTGAAATAATTAGTTCATTAGTACCAGCACCATCTTGGTTAAAAAAAATAGGTACTGCTTATGGTATAGGTGGAGCAGAATCTAAACGTATGTTTTCTAATACAACCATAGATGTGTATAAAGCTTTAGTGTATGCTGGAAAAATTGATGATAGTTCTCCAGAAGGAGCTAATGAAGGTATGGAGTTAGCAGGAGACTACGCCAAGAATATATTTATTATTAGAGGTATCTCACAAGCTATGGGACCATCTGGTTCTGTAAGTCCTAAGTATGAGATATCTGATAAGACAGGACAATTATTCTTGTTTGAAACATTAGCAGAAGAGTATAGAGATATATCCAATGCTTCACCAGATAGTTCTACAGCAGTTAAAACATTCGTAGAAAGATTTGGATTTAACCCAATTACAATAGCTACCAGTAGAACAGAGACTATAAAGAAAAGACCAGTCACAGCTGATGGTGCTACATGGGAGAGAAATAACCCAGAACTTGTAGAGAAATTTGATTTAACTTACGCATTCTTAATAGATGAAACTAATTCAGAGTTTATGTATGAACAATATTGGAATCAGATTATTGGTGGAGATAGAGTTCCTAGAACTATAGAACAATGGCAACAAGCTAAGAATATTCTATTAGGTAGCGTTGAGTATGAAAACTTTGTTAAAGAGAATGGATTGTTAGTAAGAAACGATAAGGTTTCTGTACAAGCTAAAAGAAATAAGAAAGCAGAAATAGCTAGTAAGTACCCAGGTTATGGAAGAAGCATAGACTATTCACAAACAAAACCAGAGATGGATGATTTAATTGATGAATTGTACACATGGTTCGACCCACTTACCTATCAACTAGATAGTACATTAACAACTAACCGAGCAGCATTAGGTTTAGTAGAGTATGTAAAAGCTAGAGATGCAGTAATCGCACAAACAAAAAAATTAAATCCTACCTATACTGATACTTCCTTTAGAAGTTCAAACAAATTAGTACCATTTAGAAGCTTGTTAAGAAACAAGATGCAAGGTATATTGGTTAAGTACCCAGAGTTTGGACCCTTAGCAAAAGAAATCTTTGAAAGAGAACTCCGAGAAGCTGATGAAGATATAGAATTAGTAAGAGGATTAAATGACAGTTGATGAATTTTTACAAAGAATAGAAACCATAATACTTCAGATGAATGAATCTGATTCATTAGGTACTAATCAAATAGGAATATCAACAGAACAAAGAGTAGATATATTATCAGCACCTACAATAGAAGATGCTTCTTTATATCTATTGTCTGCAAACATTCCACAGACCATAATAGATTTCGCTATATCTGGAAAAGAAATAGCAGGTATTACAGGAGATATAATTGCACTGGATAATGCTATGGAGCAATATGGACAGTTTGGTAATCAAGATGCAGTCTTAGGTGTACCAGCTAACTATACTCCTCCACGTTCTGGAGCTACAGATTTCTATACTGAAAATGATTTAGTTAATCTATTCGGTGGTAAGTCAGAAGAAGAGATTGCTGGCATACAAGCAGATTTAATTAACTCCAACCTACTTAGTGTGGGTGATGGATTTATGCCAGGAGAATGGGACCTAGCAACTCAAAGAGCTTTTACTCCAGTGTTAAGCAGAGCAAATAGAGGTGGTGTTACTGATATAGAAAAACTTAATGGGGCTGCATGGAAAACAACATTAGATGAATATGTTGCAAATCCAGTACCAGAGATACCACAATCAGAGACTTACTTACCAGCTGACCCAGCAACTATTGCACAGAAAGTAAAAAGACTTTATGCTGCAGATTTAAACAGAGAACCTAATCCCTCTGAACTTAAACTGTTATCTAACACAATGTACAAAGAAGCAGAAGATTCTTATCAACAGAATAAATCTTTAGCTGCTACAGCACAACAACAACCAGAGATGACTGGTGAGGAGATACTTGCTGGTGATTATGGAAACTATGCAGCTGACAATGTACAGAGTACTATTGAAGAACAAGGTCTTACACAGATAGATTCTGAAAGTAGAATGAGAGAGAAGTTTGATATGATAACCGACAAAGAGAAAAGCAGATTAGGAGAGAATTATAGTGCAAGGAATACTCGGGCTACTATTCTTAATAGTATCGCTAACAGACCCAATTAGTATTATGAATCAACAAGAACTAGTTTCATTTATGGAAGCCACTAAAGAGCAAGAGAATGCTGGCGGCAATTACTTGCTTAAACATAAACCAACAAAGATGGTGGGTTTTGATGGACAACTTATTGATGTCCAGGCATTAGGTGCTTATGGTATCTTAGATGTTAACTGGGACAAATGGTCTAAACAAGCAGGATATGAAGGTGCAGATTGGCGAACACCAGAGATGCAAGACATCGTTGCAGCTTATAAATTTTCTGAATACTACAACAAGTATGGTTCTTGGGATTTAGTAGCAGTTGCTTGGTATGGTGGTCCAGGTAAAGCTAACACCGCTATGAACGCAGGTATTGATGCAGTAGGTAGCATAGGGAACATAGAAGGTTTTGGACCTAACATACAAGAGTATGTAAGCAGCGTTATGGATAAGTATTCTGAATACTTAGAGAAGCAACCAGTTAATGCAGATGTTGAAAGTTATATACAACAGAACAAACAAGAGATACAATCCACACCTAAATTAAATACACAAGATGATGGCATGGTTCCAGGCATAGACCCAATGCAAAAGTATGCAGCTAATATGTTATCAGCATTAGTTCCTAATAGAACACAACCAGTAAGTGATGTACAGATTGAATCACAAGTACCACAACAAGCTGAAAGTTTTGAAGGTGCGCAAATTAAAACAGAGATAGTTAGAGATAATGAGGATAAATTTACAATAGATGACATCCTGTCCTCAATGGAACCAGAATGAAAGCTATACAAGAAATGTTTTTTGATGAGCAGATGAAGTTAGCTAGACAAAACACTCAGTTAAAAAAACAAAAGTTCTTAAAACAAAACAAAATTAAAAGATAGTTATGGCTACTGAAGAAGAGTTAGCAACCATAGCTGCAGCAGCAACTGCACCAATAATACCTTTTGAAGTTTCAAGAAGAAGTGTTAATTACATGAGGAATTATGTACCAGATTTAAGTAACAGGTCAGACTATACCAAGATAGAATTTAAAAAATTAATGAACTCAATGGATGATTTTATTAAATTTGTAGGGTATAAACCTAAAGACTTCGACATGACATTATTGAGTGAATTGTTAACAGCACCAGGAGATATGACACACTTTACTTTAGCTGATGTAATAGGTGATGACTTTTTAGTAAAGATAAATGACATAGGTGTTGTAAAAACAGAAAAACAAATAGGAAAAATGTTAGTTGATTTAATAAACCTAGAACAAGATTTAACAATTAAAACAATGTTCAAGCTAGCTGGTTCTGGTTTAGATGCAAATGATATTAGTTTATTTGATAATTACAATGAAACAATAGCACACGTTATAGACCAGAGTATGGATAACTTAAAAAGATTTTCTGGTAATTCAAACTCTACTCCTTTAGAAATAGCAACACTGATGAAGCAAGGTAAGTTTGCAAGTATTACTGGAACAGAAAATGATATATTTGATATAGCTATTTCAGTTTCGGAATATGTAACTAATTCAAAAATAGATTTAACAAGAACAGTAGTTACAGAATCTGTAGATTTAGGTAAAGGAATAGCTGCATTAAATAAATATACTCCAGAACAAATAAAAAACTTTGATTCTGAAACAAATTTAATTAGCAATATAGATTACGAAATAGGTAAAAACAAACAACTTACAGCAACTACTCTTCAAGAAACTTTAGATTCTTATAAAACATTTCTTGTAGATAAGACTAAAGATTATTTAAACAGAACAGACAATTTCTATTGGAGATTAACTAACTTAAGGCAAATAGAAATAGACGATGCGTTTGTTGGTGATGTAATAAAAAACATTGAACATGTAACAAGAGAACAAGTTGTTACTTATAGTCCTGGAATTATAGATGGACAACGTGGACTTAAAAGCGATATAGATATTTCACAATCAGAAATTGAAAATATTGTTAAAAAGAAACTACCCAAACCTATTAAGTTTTATGAAGTAGAAAAGATAGATACAAAGACATCTAAATTTACAGATGAAGCAGTTACCATACTTAAACCAGATATCAGTCTTAAGGTAAGAGGTACTATGCACATGAGACCAGCTGCAACCTTTATAGAAAAAATACAGAATGCTGGTATAGATTTGTTAGTACAGAACTCTAGGACAGGTAAGCTTGCTCCGATAGCTATGGTTTCAATGATGACAGCTGGTATCGATGACACCTTAAACCTATGGGTAGCACCTAATCAAGACCTTAAAGAAGCAGAAGCAGCAATAGATAACATACTAGATAAACCTTTAGATAGACAAGGTACTAGCTTAACAAGAGATACTGCACCTAAATCTAAGCGAGAATCTATAGATAATGTACGAAAAGCATTCGTAGATAAGCATAATAAAGCTGCACTAGAGACTGCAGAAAATATGATTAAAACAAAACCAAAGTTTGCTAGCAAGGTTCTTAAAGGATTAAGTAAGTTAGATGTAGGAGAACAAGTAATAAAGAAAGGTTTATCTAAGCTAGGTACTAAGTATGGATTAGCATCTGTTACTGGACCAGCTGCAGGGGTTCTTGCGTTTTATGAAACCTTAGTTCTTGCTGCAGATGTAGCTAACGCTGCAGGTAAAGCTATAGACAAAGATGTAGATTTCTTTGACAACTTTGGTGAGGTAGATGACAAATGGTCTATAACATACAAACTTACAAAACCTTTTTATGAAACATTATTTAAAGGAATCAATAATGTAACCTCAGTTGCTAACCAAAATAATGAAGTACAATATAGTATGGAAAGTACTAAGTAATGGCATACGAAGGCGATAAATACGTAGGAGATTTAGCTCTTTATTACATATCGAAAAAACTAGAGTATGGTTCTACCTCGTATAATAAAACAGGTAGCAAAAAAGATTTAAGTAAAAGCATAGCTGACATAATAAAACCGACAGAGTTGTATCTACAAAGAGCAGGTATAGGAAAAGCAACACAGTTTACACAAGGTGAAATTATGTCTGCTCAAAATATAGCTGATAGATTGACTGCTAATGTAATTAAAAAAAGTGATGAATCTACAAAAACATTTACTGAAAGAGATTTTTATAAACTAGCAGAACAAAACACTGCAGAAGTTAAAAAAATAGAACAAAAAATAGCACAAGCAGTTAGTCCTAACGAAGTTACTTTTGATTTTGCTCCTAACAAACCAGTTGAACTTGTTATTAAAGATTCTAAGGATGCGCAAGAACCAGTCTATACAGGAGTTTCTTTTGATTTTGCTCCAAACATAGACCCTGCCCAAGTTATAGCTGAAGCACAATTATCAGCAAACAATAATATTTCTACTCCATTATTTCCAAAAACAAGTGAAGGTGCAGCAAGTCAACCTATCTTTGAACCAGAAGATGCACCAATAATTTTACCACCTCCAGAAGGAGAACCACCTCCAGGAGAACCACCTCCAGAAGGAGAACCACCTCCAAGTGGACAGTCACAAGAACAAACTTTAAATCCTAATAAAAATCAATTTAATAATATACCAGATGGTGCAGACTTAGTAGATGTAGAAGGACAACTCTTCTTACGATATGCTGTACCAGGTGCAGGTTCTTTATACCAGGGCAGCACAATCTTCATGTTCTATGAGGTGCGATACAATGACCCAATAGAAGCGGGCTTCGTTACTCCAGGACAAGATTACTTTGTTAATGCTAAGTTCTCTTATGATGACTTAGACTTAATGGGAGTTATAGCTGGTAACAGTGCAGACCTTCCAGGTAATGACCCAGCAACAAATAAAGCACCACATCCATTTACATCTTTTGCAGAGAACCTAGCTAAAGAAGCTACGATACAACCTTGGATACTAGACCCAGATTCAGTTGCATTAATAGCTGAAGCTGCACTAGAAGGTAGAGAAGTAACAAGAGCAGAATGGTTTTCTACTAACTGGTATAAAACACACAATGAAGCTGAACGTTCTTGGTTAGAAGAGTACACAGCTGACCCATTAACAGCTACACAAAAAGCTAATGATTACAAACTACAAGTTGCTTCAGCACTTAAAGCTGCAGGAGTATCTGGTGGTTATGATACAGATACAAATAAAGAATTAGCTGCACCAGATGCTTTGTCTGGATGGATAGCAAACAAGTGGGTTACTGGTGAATGGTCAGAATCTTACACAACAGAACAGTTAGCTTTATTTGCTGACCCATTTAGAAATGGTGTAAGAGATTCTAAATTTTCAGAATACATAGATAGCGGTGGTGTTGGTGGACTAAACAGAACTGCTGAACAAGAAGATAGAGTAAGAGGTTTATATACACAATGGCTTGGTCCAGTGTTTGGCAGCTTAACTGATGCAGAAGTTGCAGAGAAAGCTGGAAGGATTAGGAACAATCCAGACTATGAAGCAGCGTTAGTTGAAAGTTTAAAGACAAGTAGATTAGCTTTGTTTCCTAAACACACCAATACTGAATTAACATACGATGATATAGTTAGTCCTTACCGAGGAATTACTAGACAGTTATGGGGACAAGAAGCAGATGAGACACAAGGATGGTGGCAAGATATGGTAGCTACTAATGACTATGAATCATCACAAACATTACTTAGAGAAAAAGGTTTAGAACAAAACGTAGGACAAGTTACAGTAGAAGCAACTAGAGCATTACAAGAAGCATTAGGTGGAGCTGCTGGTTCGGTAGAAACTAACTTAGGAGTTAATCAATAATGGCTACATTCTTAGAAGAAGCAAAGTTACTTTATCCAAATATGTCTGACACATTGCTGAAGTTGTTCTCAAACACTTGGTCACAATCTGGTAATGCAGTAACAGCAATACAAGAAGTAAGACAATCAGATACTTATAAAGCAGAGTTTCCTGGTAACTACAATCCAGATACTGGACAAGTTAGATACAATGAAACTACGTACAAAGCATTAGAGCAATCTTACATAGGTACATTAGTAGAGTATGGTATTCCAGAACAAACATCTAAAGTATTACTAGCACCGCAGTTCGTATCTTTATTAGAAGGCGAAGTATCTGCACGTGAGTTTCAACAAAGAGTTGGTGCTGCATACGAAGGTATAGTAGATAACATACAAGGAGTACAAAACTTTTTCTCAACTAATTACAATGTGGACTTAACTCCAGAAGCAATCTTCATGGGAGCATTGGACCCATCAATAGGAGAAGAGATAATCTCTGGTAGGATAACAGCTGCACAGATAGGTGGAGAAGCATCAAGAGCTGGCTTTACTGTTACAAGAACAGAAGCAGAGAACTTGAGAAAAGCTGGATTGAATCAAGCACAAGCTAGACAACTGTACACAGCTGCACAAAAAGATTTACCAAGACTCCAGGAGTTACAACAAAGACAAGAACCAAATAATGATGCGTTAACATTAGAAGAGTTTACACAAGCTGTTGTATTCCAAGACCCAGACCAGTTAGAAAACATAAGAAGATTAGAATCTGAAGAGACATCAATGTTTTCTGCTAGTACTGGATATGCACGTAGAGGTTCAAGGGTAACTGGATTAACCCAGGAATAACAAAAACCCCAACTAGAAACAAACAAACAGTTAGGGCTTTGCTTTAAATTATTTAGATAATTATTAGTTACCTTTGTACCAAAACTCAACTCTTTCATCTTTAATACAGTTCATTAATTTCTCAACTGTTACGTAAGCGTTTTTGTATTGGTTCATATAGATAGGAAAATCTTCTCTAGATAATTTACTAGAAATTATATCGGGATTCTTTGACGGTGTTTTATATATTTTATCGAGCTTTTCCTCGAAAAAAGCACCGTCACCTTTTGGACGTATTCTTATCCAAAGACCTAACAAGTTTTTAGGTTCGATTAATTTACTATCTACAAATTTAACTTGTAACCAAGTTTTCATTATTTACCCTCCTTAGTATTATCTATTAATTGTTTCCAGTAGTCTGGTGATTCTCTATCTATAAACCAATCACCCTTCTTTACAAACTCTTCGTACTCTTCTACTGAATTGAATGCTTCGAACATAATCTCCTTTTGTTGTTTACACTACTTAGACTCTTCTACTTTAAAAAAGGTTACATAGTTTTTTTTTGTGTATAATAATATTAAGGACTCTTTTTGAGCAATCGATTAGATAACCTTCCTTTCGTGAACGTATAAATAGTGGGGATAAAACCCCACTATTTTAGTTTTATAGTATATAATTAAAGTATCGGATTGCGGCTTTCTCCGAATATAAATTGATGCTGCACCTCCAGCTTATTGCAAGCGTGTAAGCTGCGTATTTAAAATCGCTTTGTTCAGTACAGCTAGAAGTGGCTGACTATTCTCATTGTACTTATATATAACTAGTCGCCTATCGCATTGTTTACCCCAGGATAATGTAGTTAGTAGAAAATCTGGGAGAGGAGAAAAAATGGAAAATGTAGAAAATACAGTAGATGAAACTCAAGAGGAAAGTAATCCTTTGAAACAGTTGAGGGAACAGCTTAAAAAGACTGAAGCAGAAAACAAAGAGCTTAAGTCGGTTATGTCTGACTCTGTTTTTAAAGAAGCAGGATTTGACACTTCCGCTGGTGAAGGTAAAGCCCTTAAGAGTTTATACGATGGCGAGTTAAAAGCAGATGCTATAAAACAATTTGCTTCTGAAAACTATGGATGGGGTCAATCCTCTGAAGTAGTCCAAGAACAAGATGCACAAAAAGCACGAGTATTAACAAGCCAACAAAATTTAGATACTGTTATTCAAGCATCTGTTCCAGTTGACCCAGTTGGCGTAGATGACCAGATTGCACAAGCGCAGCAAGATGGTGATTGGAAAACTAGTTCAGCTCTCAAAGCAGAAAAATTAAAAACTTTAATGGAGAGAAAACTATAAAAGTTACTCCCTATTAATCAAATTAAAAGGAGAAAAAAAATATGGGTGCAATTACAGGTCAAGGGCAATCCTTTAACCTACCTAATTATGTAGGAGAACTATTCAAT
>Ga0209709_10001791_pt1 | contig 19439 bp, 22 predicted proteins | sample ArcticOcean_MG_C_2_FD_187435 | JGI IMG/M metagenome (GOLD analysis project Ga0209709, IMG submission 187435) | Marine microbial communities from western Arctic Ocean - ArcticOcean_MG_CB4_136 (SPAdes) (version 2) | ecosystem: Environmental > Aquatic > Marine > Oceanic | place: Arctic Ocean... | reverse complement strand
ATCAGCAATAACCTCATCTGCTCTGTAAATCTCTTTTGCAATTGTTTCTATCTTTTTAAATAGTGGTGTTTTACTTTCATATAAAAACTTGAATTTACCATCATTTTTCTCACATAACTCAGCAACGTGGCTTGCTAATTCTTTTGTTCCTTCGCCGCCATTTGCCCAGTGTGTACAAAGACTTGCCTTAACACCAATTCCATAACAAAATTCTATTAAAGCTTTCACCTCATTATCAGTATCTTTAATGAAATGATTAACAGCTACTGCAACAGGTAATCCAAATTTTTTAACATTTTCAACATGTCTTTGAAGATTAACTAAACCTTTTTTTAAAGCTTCAACATTTTCTGTTTTCAGCTCATCTTTAGCTACACCACCATGCATTTTTAATGCTCTTACAGTTGCAACAATTACAACACAGCTAGGTTTTAAATCTGATTTTCTACATTTGATATCAAGAAATTTTTCAGCACCTAAGTCAGCACCAAAGCCAGCTTCTGTTACAACATAGTCAGCAAGTTTTAATCCAGTTTTTGTTGCAATAACAGAATTACAGCCATGTGCAATATTTGCAAATGGACCACCATGAATAATTGCAGGGTTATTTTCTAATGTTTGAGTAACATTGGGTCTAATTGCATCTTTTAATAATACAGTCATTGGACCATGAGCTTTTAGATCTTTAGCGTAAATAGGTTTTTTATTTCTAGTGTAGGCAATAGTAATATTTCCTATTCTTTTTTCTAAATCTTCTAAATTATTTGATAAGCAAAAAATTGCCATGATTTCAGAGGCAACAGTTATGTCAAAACCGTCTTCTCTTGGAAAACCATTTGCTATACCACCTAAATTTATGTTGATTGATCTTAAAGAGCGATCATTCATATCCATTACTCTTTTCCAAACAATTCTTCTAATATCTATATCTAGTTTATTTCCCCAATAGATATGGTTATCAATTAAAGCTGACAATAAATTATGAGCAGAAGTTATTGCGTGAAAATCTCCAGTAAAGTGTAAATTAATTTGTTCCATTGGAACTACCTGAGCATAACCTCCTCCAGCAGCACCACCCTTCATACCAAAAGAGGGTCCAAGACTTGGCTCTCTTAAGCAAACAATAGATTTTTTTCCAATTTTATTTAATCCATCACTCAAACCAACTGAGGTTGTAGTTTTACCTTCGCCAGCTGGCGTAGGAGTAATGGCAGTTACTAAAATTAGTTTTCCATTTGGTTTATCTTTTAAAGTATCCAAATATTCTAAGTTAATTTTTGCTATATGTCTGCCCATTGGGCTAAAGGCTGTACTCTCATCTGGTACATTCATTTTTGCTAAAATATCATTTATAGGTTGCATTTTAGCTTCTCTAGCTATTTGAATATCTGACTTAACTTCGCTCATTTAAAACTCCTATAAATTTAAATTAATCTTGTGGCAGATTGATATCTTCTTTTCATAATTTTTAAAACTTCTAAAAAATATATATAAAAAAAATAGGATCTATTTATATTGATTTATATAAAATTAAAAAATGCAAAAATATTCTATATTTAATCTAATAAAGAATGCCTTTTCTAACCATCAGAATTGGGATCTAGCCTGGAAAGACGCTACTCCAAAAAAAGAATATGATGTTGTTATTATTGGTGGTGGAGGTCACGGTCTAGCTACCGCATATTACTTAGCAAAAGAGCACAATATTACGAATGTAGCTATCATTGAAAAAGGATGGCTTGGTGGCGGAAATATGGGAAGAAACACCACAATCATTAGATCTAACTATATGTACGACGATAATGCTTTGTTCAGTGAGTTTGGAATGAACTTATGGAGAAAGATGAGTCAGGATTTAAATTACAACGTAATGTTTTCTCCAAGAGGAATTATTAATCTTGCTCACTCAGACGCCCAAATGAATATTTTTACAAGAAGAGGAAATTCAATGCGTTTAAATGGTATTGATGCAGTTCTTTTAAATAGAGAAGAAGTCAAAGAAATTATTCCAATGGCAGATTTTTCAGACAATGTAAGATTTCCAATTTTTGGAGGGTTGATGCAGCCAAGTGCAGGAACAGCTAGACACGATGCAGTAGCTTGGGGTTATGCGCGTCAAGCAGACTCAATGGGTGTAGATATAATTCAAAATTGTGAAGTAACAGGATTTGATATTTCTGGAGGAAAAATTAATGGTGTAAGAACCTCTAGAGGAGATATTAAAGTTAAAAAAATTGGATTGTGTGTTGCAGGTAGTACTAATATTTTAGCTGAAAAATTAAACATGACCATACCAGTTGAGACACATCTTTTACAAGCTTGTGTTTCTGAACCAGTAAAACCTGTTTTAGATAAAGTAGTTACTTTTGGTGCGGGACACTTTTATATTAGCCAATCAGACAAAGGTGAAATGGTAATGGGTGGAGATTTAGATGGATATAATAGTTATGCCCAAAGGGGAAATCTACCAACACTTCAACATGTCTTAACTGAAGGGGTTGCCATGATGCCTTTCCTTAGTAAATTAAAGATGCTTAGAACTTGGGGTGGAATAATGGACATGTCTATGGATGGTTCGCCCATAATAGATAAAACTCATATTGAAGGATTATATTTAAATTGTGGATGGTGCTATGGTGGATTTAAAGCAACACCTGCATCAGGATGGACTTTCGCTCATACAATTGCACAAGATAGAGTTCATAAATTAAATGCTGGATACAGTTTGAGTAGATTTAACACAGGTCACTTACTTGATGAAAAAGGACTTGGAACCAAAACATGGGTTTCATAAATGCTACATATTAAATGCCCACATTGTGGCATGAGATCACAAAATGAATTTACATATGGTGGCGATGCAACTGTTAAAAGACCAGAACTTAATAAAGAAGTTTCAGATCAAGACTGGGATAATTATGTCTATAATAGAAAAAGCCTAAGAGGTAAGCATAAAGAGTTATGGCACCATATATCGGGATGCAGGCAATGGATTAAAGTAGAAAGAGATACGGCGACTCACAAAATATTTAAAACAGTTAAAGCTGACGAAGATATTTAATATGACTCAAAATTTTAGACTAGATAATATTGGATTAATAAATAGAGATAAAAAAATTTCATTTAAATTCAATGGAAAAAGTTATTTTGGCTATGAAGGAGATACATTAGCGTCAGCTTTGTTGGCTAACGGCATCCATTTAATTGGAAGAAGCTTTAAATATCATAGACCGAGAGGTTTTTTTGGTTCAGGTGTAGATGAACCATACGCTATAGTTCAATTGTACAGAAATAATGAGACAGAACCTAACGTAAAAGCTACAGAACAAGAGCTTTTTGAAGGGTTGGAAGCAACAAGTGTTAATTGTTGGCCAAGTGTCAATTTTGATATTGGTGCAATCAATAATCTTTTAAAAGTATTTCTTCCAGCAGGATTTTATTACAAAACATTCATGTGGCCTAAAAGTTTTTGGTACAAGGTTTATGAACCATTCATTAGAAAAGCTGCAGGACTTGGTGTTGCTTCAATTGAACATGATAAAGAAAGATATGAACATAAATATGAATATTGTGATTTATTAATTGCAGGATCTGGGCCATCTGGTTTAGCAAGTGCTTATGCGGCAGCTAAAAATGGAGCAAGAGTAATATTGGCAGAAGACAAACCAAGATTTGGAGGAACTTTATTAACCAGTGAAGTTAATATTGGAAATCAAACAGGAAAAGAATGGGCAGAAAATATTATAGCAGAGCTTAAAGAAATGCCCAATGTTATTGTGAAAAATAGATCTCAGGTTTTTGGTTATTATGATCACAACATGTTAGTGATGTCAGAAAAAATAAGCGATCATTTGCCTAAAACAAAAAAATACCATCCAAAACAAAGACTTTGGTATATTAGAGCAAAAGAAGTTTTAATTTCATCTGGATCTATAGAGAGACCGTTAGTTTTTGGAAATAATGATACACCAGGCGTGATGTTATCATCTGCAGCAAAAGAATATTTAAAAGTGTATGGAGTTTTAGTTGGCAAAAAACCTCTAATATTTACAAATAATGATAGTGGTTATGAAACTGCTATAGAGTTTAAAAAAAATGGTGTTGACCCAATTATTTTAGACACAAGAAAAAATCCTAAATCAGAAATAATAGATGAGGCAAAAAAATTAGATATTAAAATTAAATTTTCTTATGTAATCGTTGCAGCCCAAGGATATAAAAAAGTAAAATCTGCTGAAGTCGCAAAAATCTCAGATGATAAAAATGAATTGGGAACTTTAGAAAATATTACTTGTGATTGTATCTGCGTTTCAGGCTTCTGGACACCTACGATACATTTGGCTTCTCAATCTGGAAATAAAACAAAATATAATAAAGATATAGATGCATTTGTTCCCGGGGTATCAAAACAAAATGAAACAACCCTAGGCGCTGCGAATGGAACTTTTACATTAGAAGAAACTTTAAAGAATTCATTTGCTAGTGGTTATGAATTATCAAATAAAATAACCAATAATAACAACAAAATTTCATCACCAGCAGTTATGGAAAAAAAATCAACAGAGCATGATAAATTTTGGTGTGTACCATTACCAAAAGAAAAAACTTATAAAAGATTTTTAGATTTTCAAAATGATGTAGCTGTTTCTGATGTCGAAATTGCACTAAAAGAGGGGTATCGTTCTATTGAACATGTCAAAAGATACACAACTCTAGGAATGGCAACTGATCAAGGAAAAACAAGCAATCTCAACGGTTTACAACTGGTATCAAATATAGAAAAAAAAATTGTGCCAGAAGTTGGTCACACAACCTTTAGACCTCCATACACACCTGTTACTATTGGTGCTATTGTTGGAAGAGAAGTTGGCAAACATTCAAGACCTACAAGAAAATCTCCAATGCATTCTTGGCATCAAAAAAATAATGCAGTATTTGTAGATGCTGGAGTTTGGTTAAGACCAAGATATTACAAAATTGGAGAAGAAACATTATTTGAAGGCTCAAAGAGAGAAGCAAAAAATGTTAGAACAAATGTAGGTGTTTGTGATGTAACAACATTAGGTAAAATTGACATTAAAGGGCCTGATGCTGCTGAATTATTAAACAGGGTCTATACTAATGCGTGGCTAAAACTACTCGTTGGTAAAGCAAGATACGGAGTAATGCTAAGAGAAGATGGAATTGTAATGGATGATGGGACAACAACAAGAATTTCAGAAAATCATTATCACATGACCACAACAACCGCACAAGCCGCAAATGTTTTATCTCATCTTGAATATTACCTACAACTTGTGTGGCCAGAACTAAATGTAAATGTGGTGTCTACTACAGAGCAATGGGCTGGAGCAGCAATCGCAGGACCAAAATCTAGAGATTTATTACAAAAACTATTTCCAAATATTGATGCTTCAAATGAAGGATTACCGTTTATGGGGTATTTAGAAGCAGAATTATTTGGGGTAAACGCACGAATTTTTAGAATTTCATTTTCAGGAGAGCTTGCTTATGAAGTTAATGTTGGGTCGGACAATGGAAACTTTATGTGGGAGAAAATAATGGAAGTAGGACAAGAATTTAAGATTCAGCCCTACGGAACTGAAGCATTATCAACTCTAAGAATTGAAATGGGCCACATAGCGGGATCAGAACTTGATGGCAGAACTATTCCCTATGATAATTCTTTAGAAGGACTTGTCAGCAAAAAGAAAGATTTTATAGGAAAACGTTCTTTAGACAGAAAAGCATTTATAGCAGAAGATAGACAAAAAGTAGTAGGCGTTGTTCCAATTGATAAAAAAACAAGCATCCCTGAAGGGTCTCATTTGGTTAAAGATGCAATGGCTCCAATACCAAATCCTAAATTAGGATATATTTCTGCATCTTGCTGGAGCGTTGAATATGATAATCCGTTTTCATTAGCAATTCTTAAGAATGGAAAAAATATGATTGGTCAAAAATTATTTGCAATGTCACCTTTAAAAAACAAAACAATACCTGTGGAGATAGTTTCATCACACTACGTGGATCCAAAAGGTGAAAGGGTAAGGTCATGAGCTCAATTTCTGCTTTAAAAAGAACACATATCAAAGGACTATTTGGAGACCATGATGGAAAAAATGGTAATGAGCTGCTAAAAGTAAGTGAAGTGAGTAATTTTTTAATTATTCAAATAGTTAAATATAAAAACTCCTTAACAGCCATTGAAAACATCAAGATAGATAACCTGAGCTTAAATAACGAAACATTAAATATAAGCTGTAATATTAATACAAGAATTTTATGGAATGGTCCAAATAACTGGCTTTTAGTTTCTTCAAAAAAAGAAATTTTAAAAGAAATTAATGAAAAACTAGTAGAAGCAGATTTTGCTATAACAAATGTATCTCATAGTAGAGCAATAATTCAAATAGAGGGAAAAAATACAAAAGAAATATTAAAAAAAGGATGCCCCTTTAATTTTAATGAATTAAAAAAAGATACCTGTCTAAATTCAACTTATAACGGAATGTCGATCACAATTGATATGCTTGATGACAATCCAGAAAAAGTTAGAATATTTACACTGAGAAGTTTTGGGGAATCTTTTTATCATTCTATCACTGATGCTTGCTTAGAGTTTGGGTATGAAGGTGTATAAAATTTATTGCTTTCTAGTTGCAATATAAACACCAAGAGTTGCCACAGCAAAACCAATTAGATCTAAATTATTTAATTTTTCATTTAAAAATATCCAGGCCATTATAGCTGTAGTTGGGGGTATTAAAAAAAATATAGAGACAGTTTTACTTGCTGAGTTTTTTTTGATTAAAAACATTAAGATTGTAAATGCTCCAAAAGATACAAGGAATATTTGATGACTCATTGCTATTAAGAATGTGGATGTGAAATTAATATAAGGTTCACTAAAAATAAAAATAATTATTATGTGAAAAAAACAACCACCCATTGCTTGATACATATTGCTGACAGACAAAGGTAAATTATTACTTATTTTTTTTTGCCATAAAGTAGATGTTGTAATAGCTAGAAGAGCTACAAAAGAAGCTATGACTCCAAAAACAGGAAGACTAGATCCTATATCAAATCCCAAAACTAAAGCTGCACCAATAAATCCAAGGATCACACCAATCCATTGCTTGAAAGTAACTTTTTCATCTAAAAATTTTCCTGCTAGAGCATTAGTTAAAATAGGTTGTAAGGTAACAATTAAAGCTGCTATGCTTGTTGGCATTCCAATTGAAACTGAATAAAAAACACCTCCCAAGTAAACTCCATGAAATAGAATTCCACTAAAAAAAGCTTGAAGCAGATTTTTTCGATTAGTTAGAATTTTTTGTTGTGTATAAATTGAAAATATAAAAAAACCCAAAGCTACAACAAAAAATCTAAATGCTAACGCTGAAAAAGGATCACTATTATCTATTATAGGTTTTGTAGTTACAAAAGCCGATGACCACAAAATAATAAAGATAAAAGGAAAAATTTTAATCATACTTAGGTTATAAATTATATTTTATTTCAATATCAGACATTAACATCCAAAATGAACACTTTCACTCTTGAGTTGTAACTATAAATACGTAAACTTAGCAGGGGGTTTTAATGGTTTTAAAAAAGACAATAATTGGAATATTTTTAGTAAGCCTTCTATGTGGTTGTGCTCAGAACGTAGCCTTATTAGGACCCGCTTACACATTAACTACTTCTGGTAATGTTTACCATGCAGGTTTAACGTATGGTGGTAATGAAATGATTACAAAAACTACTGGTAAATCTATTGCTCAGAATTTTAAAGAAGTACTAACTCCAAAAAAAGAAGATACTGAATTTGAAAAATTAGTTAAAAGAAATATTGAAGAGACTAGAAGAAAATTAAAACTTTCTAGTCAATAATATTTAGCAAAAGTTGTTCAGATTGACTTGTTTCCTTACACCAAAGTTCGTAACTTTCACACATGCGCCATAAAAACTTATGAGCCCTCATTGAAGCGTCAATTAAAGTATTATCTTTTGTCTCATAAAGATTGGGTACTTTTATTAATTGCTTTATGGTGACATCTTTCTGAATATTCAAAAGTTTAATTGTTTCTTCAGGTATTTTTTTTCCAGTTTCCAGGTCTAGATAATCATTTTTTTTTAGTTTTGCAAACCACTCTTCATGAAGTGTGCCGTCACTTAATTTTTTAAATTCCCCAGTTTCCATAAATTTATCAATAGCTTCTTTTGTCTCAATGCCTAAATTTTTTTTTTTAATAATTGAAACATAGGAATATATGATTTCAGCCATATAGATGACATACGGTTTTTTAGTTTTAGAGAGCATTTTTATTTATTATATCTTGTCATAGAAGAATTGGCTAATATCAAATTTGGATCTAAATATAGTTTTGATATTTTTACATTCTTTAATGATTTAAATGCAAAAATTGCTATAGGCAATTCCGTACAACCCAATATAATTTTTTTACAATTGTTTTTAATCAAATAATTTATTGCTGGTTTGATAGATTTTTCTGCTAGTTTTATATTCCCCATTTTGACATGTTTTATAGTTTTATTAACAGATTTAATTTGCAAATTATGTAGAGGTTTAATTAATTTATATTCATTCTTAAATAATTTTTCATAAATTTTTGTTTTTAAAGTACCCTCGGTAGCTAGAAGTCCTATTTTTGAATTTTTTTTACAAATTTTTTTAGTATGTAGAAAAACTTCTTTAGGCATATTAACAATTGGAATATTAACTTTTTTTTTTAAATCTTCATACCAATAGTGAGCAGTGTTGCATGGTATAACAATAAACTTACAACCACTTTTTTCGAGTGACTTACAACCTTCAAGCAAACTTTTTAAAACTTTTTTATATCTAGTATTATTTTGAGAATTTCTTGGAAGGTCTGAAAATTTTTTAGTTTGAACACCAATTGATTCAGGTCTACCTGGTATATTGGATTTATTGTAGAGTATGAAAAGGGGATACTCTTGATCAATTTTGCCTCTATTAAGCATTGCTAACTTGTTACAAAAATCAAGTCCTGCCTGCGTTCCCATTCCACCTAATATACCAATCATAATTATTAATACTTTTTAATATTGTTTAAAGTTTGTTTTATATTTTAGTTATAGTGGTTGATTAATACCTCTCATGAAGACTAAAACCAAGCAACCATCCTTAGTGTAGGATGAATGAGTTGAACCAGGTTCAAATGTTACAAAATCACCTTTTTTAAAAATTTTATTATCAGGATCAATCAACTCTCCTTCCAACATTAAAAACTCTTCAAATCCAGTATGCATATGAGGTAGACTTTTTGCATTTGGGTCCATTTTTAAAAGATATGTACCTTGACCTCCATTTTTTTTATCATAGCTTATTTTGTGCCAATTCATACCAGGTACTGGAGATCCATAATTATCAAATGGAATAAATTCAACATCGTATAGATTAGTTATTTTTCTTTTAATCATAATTGATATATTCAATGATTATTAATAAATAATAAATATGCAAGATATATTTACTGAAGATATTGGTAGCGGGACTCCTTTAGTTTTGATTCATGGTTTCTTAGGTTCGTCAGACATGTGGAGCCCACAAATAAAATTTTTTAAAGATAATTTTAGAGTTATTGCCCCAGCACTTCCTGGTTTTGGAAATAGTAGTTCAATCAACTCGTGTAATTCAATTGAATGTATGTCTAAAACAATACTAGATTTATTAGAAAATAAGGGAATAAAAAATTTTAATTTACTAGGACATTCAATGGGTGGAATGATTGTGCAAGAAATAGCAAAAATAGCAGGTGAAAAAATTTTAAAATTAATTTGTTATGGTACCGGTCCAAGAGGAAATATACCTGGTAGATTTGAAACTATTGATCAATCTAGAGAAAAATTAAAAATTAATGGACTGAAAGATACTGCAGATAGGATAGCTAGAACTTGGTTTATAGAAGGGGAAAGAGCAAAATATTTTTACCTTTGTGAAGAAGCAGGAAAACAAACTTCGGTAGAAGCTGCGGATAATGGATTGATTGCTATGAAAAATTGGAATGGTGTTAAAAATTTAAAAAATATTAAAAATGAAACATTGATAGTTTGGGGAGATCGAGACAAAGCTTATAACTTCAATCAAGTTAAAACCTTAAATGACAACATTCCTAATAGTGATTTAAAAGTCATTAAGGGTTGCTCTCATAATGTTCATTTGGAGAAACCGGATGAATTTAATATAATTGTGGAAGAATTTCTTAAAAAAAACTGATTGGTATTGGCTGAAATCTTTAGCTAAATAATTAAAAAATTAATTTAATTAAATGATCGCAGCCAATAGAAAGTGTGAATATTATGCAGTTTTTAAATTTACCGCTGAAGGACCTTTTGGACCATCTTCAACTTCAAAAGTCAAAGCTTGACCTTCATCTAAACCGTTCATACCAGCATCTCTTACAGCTGAAACGTGAACGAATACATCTTTTTCTTTGTCTTCTCTTTCAATAAAACCAAAACCTTTAGTTGGATTGAACCATTTTACTTTTCCTTGTAGACTCATATTTATCTTCTTACTTTTTATTATGTTACTTTTATTACTTATAATTAAGTAATTTAGGCTTTGTTTAGATTTATTGTGGTTTTGTCAACTAAATTTGAAACTATTATATGATTAAAGAGTTAATTGTTGCTAATTAACATGCTCATATAGACTGAATTTATGTCATTTTCATAATGAGAGAATGGCTCACATACTTTAAAGCCACATTTGAGAAATAATTTTCTAGCTGGGGTAAAAAAATTACCAGAACCAGTTTCCAGGCTTAATCTTATAATATTAAGTTTTTTTGCCTCATTAATTAAATGATTAATAACTTTTAAGCCATTTCCATTTTTTCTAAACTTATCGCTAACTCTTATTGACTTAAATTCACCATGTTTTTTATCTAAAAACTTTAAAGCACCACTGCCCATTAAATCACTTTCTTCCCACAGACTCCAAAACTTAATAGAAGGATCTTTTAAACCAGCTATATCTAGAACGTGAGCGCTACCTTCAGGTGATACAGATTTTAACTCAATAAAATGCTTAACAAGAAGTTCATGAACTTCAGGATTATCAAAATTACCTTCTATTGATTTTAACATCTTTGTAATATTTAACTGAGGAGAGTTGTTAAATGGCCCATTTTTCTTTTATTTTTAATTTCTTTTTTTAAATAATCATAGAAAAATTCATTTTCAGCATATTCTTTATTTCTGAAATTTGTAATTTGGTCACCAATTATATTTGTCATTTTAGCATTTGATATTTTTTTTAGTGGGATTTGTTCTAGTTTACAAACTGCTCTTACATGATTTTCAAATTGACTTACGTTATATGCGTTAATTGTTAAGTGCCCAGAGTTATGAACTCTTGGAGCAATTTCATTTACATAAAGATTATCATTTCGATCAATAAAAAATTCAACACATAAGGTTCCAATATATTTTAATTCTTCAGAAATTTGAGTTGACCATAGTTTTGATTGTTCTAAAATTTTATCACTAATCTCAGCAGGTATCTTGGAACTACTCAAAATTTGATCTTCATGAACATTTTCAATAGGTTCGTAAATCTCATATTTTTGATGACTAAAACGAGTAATAATTATTGAGACTTCTTTTTTTAGTTTGACTAATTTTTCTAAAATATAACCTTTTGAATAATCAATATTAATTGAATCTAGGTTTTCTAAACTACTGATAGGGTATTGACCTTTACCATCATATCCTAAGGTAACTGTTTTAAGTAAACCAGGCAGCAAATCTTCTACCGATCCCATTTCAGATTTTTTTTCAATAGAGGCGTATCTAGTTGTTCTTATATTTAAATTATTGATAAAATCTTTTTCAGCTAATCTATGTTGAATGATTCTATTTACAGAAGGCTTTGGTAAAACAGGTTTCATTTTATTAATCTCATGTAATGTTTCATAAGGAATATTTTCAAACTCATATGTAATGACATCAACTTTATCCACAAATTCTTTAATCTTAGTTTGATCGTTATATTGTCCATGAATAAATCCATTGGAAAAATTTTGTGCAGGAGCATCAATATCATCACAAAAAATAACAGTCTTAATCTCTAATTTATTTGCTGCAATGGCAAGCATGCTACCCAACTGACCTCCACCGATAATTCCAAGAATTGGTTTAGACATTTTTAAAAACTATTTTGGTTTTTTTTTAACGGATTTACTTTGGCTTAGACGCCATTGGTTTAATTTTTTTTTAACAACTGAATCAGTAATAGCAATAATAGATGCAGCTAATAGAGCTGCATTAATTGCACCATCCTCTCCTATAGCCAACGTTCCAACGGGTATACCTTTTGGCATTTGTGCTATAGATAAAAGACTATCAAGTCCTTTAAGTTTTTTACTTTCAATTGGAACTCCCAGCACAGGTAAGGAAGTTAGAGCTGAAATCATGCCTGGTAAATGTGCGGATCCTCCAGCGCCAGCTATGATAACGCTAATAGCACTCTTTTCAGCGTCTTTAGCATATTGGTACATTCGGTCTGGTGTCCTATGCGCAGATATAATTTTTGTCTCGAATTTTATATTTAATTTTTTAAGTACTTTTTGACAAAATATCATAGTTTTGAAGTCAGACTGGCTGCCCATTACAATTGATACTTTTTTAGATTTATTTTTAGTCATTTGATGTAAATTTATTCTAACGTAAATTGTTATTTCAAATTAAGCCAAAAATTTCAATAAAATTAATAGAATTTATCTATCTTATTGATATTCTTTAAAAAAAATAAGTATCATAATGAATTTTAAAATTGATAATTTACAATATTGTAACTGGTCTAAAGAAATCTTTCAGATAAATAGGCAAGCAGGCCTTGACGCTATACATGTAACCATTGTTTACCATGAAGATTTTGATGAATTAAAGGCTGTAATAAAAAATTGGGAAAATCATTTTACAAATAATTCAAACTTAATTTTTCACGGTAAAAATTTTAAAGATATTGAGAAAGCTCAATCAGAAAATAAAACGGCAGTATTTTTCGGTTTTCAAAATTGTTCACCAATAGAAGATGATATTAGCTTGGTAGAGAAAGTTTACAACCTTGGGTGTAGATTTATGCAGCTAACTTATAATAATCAGTCATTACTAGCTACAGGATGCTATGAAAGTGTAGATAGTGGAGTTACTAATTTTGGGAGAGAGGTAATTAAAGAAATGAATAGACTTGGCTTTGTAATTGACATGTCTCATTCAGCCGAAAAAAGTACAATTGACGCGATTGAAATAAGTGAAAAGCCTATTGCGATAACTCATGCAAATCCATCATTTTGGCATCCAGCTAAAAGAAATAAATCAAATGAATTATTAAAAATTTTATCTGACAACGAGGGCATGTTGGGTTTGTCCTTATACCCTCATCATTTAAAAGATGGAACAGACTGTTCTTTAGAAAGCTTTTGTGAAATGACTGCTAAAACAGCCGAAATTATGGGAGTTGAAAAAATAGGTATAGGATCCGATCTATGCTTAAACCAACCTGACACAATTGTAGAGTGGATGCGTAATGGAACGTGGACCATAAATAAAAATTTTGGAGAAGGGTCAGAAAATAAACCTGGTTTCCCTAAGCAACCAAAATGGTTTTTAGATGCAAGAGGATTCAACAATTTAGAAGTAGGTCTAAAAAAAGTTGGATTTTCAGAAAATGAAGTTAACGGCATTCTTGGAAATAATTGGTATAATTTTTATAAAGCAATGAATTGATGAATGTTCTTTTAAGAGACCCCAATGTAGTAATGAAACTTTCAAGACTTGGTTCCTTTCATCAATCTAAGCTTTCATTTTTAAGAAGCTTCCTAAAAGAATTTAAAGATTGGGAATATAAAAGAGATTTATTTGAATTGAATAAACATGGTTATGGCACGGCAGTGTATTCATTTAAGAAAAAAAATAGAGTTTACTCACTAATTTGTTTTGCTAATGACTTAGATGAAAATGAAAGATCCGATAGAGTTATTGCTACAAAATGGGATGCTGCGTTCACTCTTTTTGATGGAGTTCCAGCAAAACTGGATATTGATAGGTTAAAAAATGAAGTACCAAAACAAGAATTTGGAAGACTTTCATTTAAAGAACTAACTCTATCTAGAGCAAATAAGTCAGTTAGAGTATTTAATCATGTGGTTGAAAGTTTAAGTAAAGGTATTCAGCCAGATAGAGAATTACTAGATAAAGTTGGTTATTTATACAGAACAACAGCGGTTTATGGATCGGGTAAATTTGGTTTAGCAGATAGATTTAGAATTAAAGATAGAAAGGAAATATATGGACCTTTCAGATTGGAGATGATGCTTGTTTATTTGGTAAGACAGTTCACTTTTGATCAAGTTAATCATGTTGCAAAAAATAAAAACCCGAGGAAAGCAGTAAAGCTAGATCCAGAAATTTGTAGAAACTTGGGAATAGGTAATTCAACGGGCTTAGGCATGGCTCCTTTTATAGTTAATCATCCAACACTTTTAAATAATTGGATTTCAGCTAGAGAAACTTCATTAAAAAAAATAAGAGAAATAAAAAATATTTCAAATGAAGAGATTGAGTTATTTTTAGATTGTTTAAAAAAATCAATTAAAAATATCACATCCTGGAATACTGAAAGTGAATATCAGGTAATAAAAATTAAATTTTTATTAAGTGATTTGAATAAATTTATCATGCAACTTGATAAAGAGTTTAACTTCAAGCAAGATTTTGCATTTAATGAAATGTACTTACATCTGGAAAAAAACTATTGTGAAGAATGTATTGAGTATGTTGTTTCAATGATGATGGAGCCATTTGATGATATTATTACACCATTAATTCAAGAAATGAGTTCTGAAGAAGCAAAATACTTTAATATACCAACAGAGAGGACAATAGCAGAGTTAAAAGCTATTCTTGAAAATAAATATTCAGAAATATTGAATATAGATTTTTCTAAAAAAGAAAATAATCTTAACTTTTGGTTTATTTCAAAAAACAAAGAAGAACCAAGACTAGCAAATAGATTTAATGAGAATGGAGCAGATTTAGAGCAACCTCTTGCAATAGCAAGAGATATTAAAAAACTTTACGATTTATTATTAATATCTAAAAATAGCTGGACAATTGCTAAATTTTTATCAACCAATAATGAATTAAGACACGTTGTAAGAAGAGCATTTATTGTTGAGAAATTTCCTTATTCAGAAATACAAGATAATACTATTGGTCAGGAAATAATGCCAATAGATATGCTTAGATTAAAGTTATCTTTCTTTGGAGCGTTAAAATTTGATCCAAGGTCAGATAAATGGTTAAGAATATGCATGTTTCAAGGAGCGCCCTTACCAGAACAATTAAAAAACTACGATGAGTACTGGGTTTATAATTAATTAAAATGAAATCATTAAGCGAAATAGAAACGGTTTCTAAAAGAGCGAGTAGGGCCGCTGGTTACCCCTGGGGTATTGCAGAGGAGGTGGCAAAAAATATAAGGCTGCTTGAAATTTTTAATCTACCAGGCATTAAAAACTTAAATAGTTTTTTAAAAAAAAAAAAAGAATTAAGATTAGAAAATATAAGTCTCATTAATAAGGACAATGTAGCTAATAAAAATGAATATTGTCCAATAATTGTAGGAGTAAATTGCTTAGATCAAATTAGAACTTTAGAAAACTTAAATGAAATTATGTTTAAAAAAGTTGCATACCCATTACTTTTTTTACCCTTTATCAGTAGAGCTTCTGAGGTAATTGGTAAAAGAATATTCTTAAAAATCGATGATAGTGAGTTTTTATTAAACTTTAATAACAATATTTATTCTAATCATTCAATAAATGAAATTATTGAGTCTGCTGAAAATATTTACTTAAAGGTTTTAGAAAATCGAGACTCATTTGATGAAAAAGAATGGAATGAACTCTACAAGCTTTCTGAAGAAACATTTGTTGAGGAAAATGAAAGCCTAAAACAAAGTGGAGCAGGTGCTGGATTAACTGATAATGATTAATTATATAAACTTAGTCATTTGTTTAATATGAGTAGGTCTTGTCTCGCAGCATCCACCTAAAATAGTAGCACCACCATCTTTAAATTTTTTAACAAATGTGCCCATTTTTTCTGGCGTTAATTCTTTTCTTTGTCCTAAAAACTCATTGGGATTTCCAGTTTTACTACTATTGTAGTTACTAGTATAACCATCTTTTGGATTTGTTGTTACGAAACCATTTAGTTTAAATCCAAAAGGCACACCTAAGTTTTTTAATTCATCTAAATTTTCAAGAAAATTTTCTGGTGAAACACATGAAAGGATTAAACCAAGTAAATTTTTTTTTTTATGTTTAATTTTTGATATAATTTCCGATATTGCTTCACCACTTGGTAATTTTCTGCCTTCAGAAATATGAGCACCTACTAAATAAGGTTTGTTGAAAGTTTCAATAGCTTCAATTGCTAATTTGAATTCTCTAACACCACTTAAGACATCAAAATAAAAAAAATCTATATATGGATTTAGTAATTCGGCCTGATCATAAAAATTTTGTTTGATTTCATTATCAGCTCTCGTATCTTCTTCATATGTTAGATACTGCGGAGGAAGTCCGCCAGCTATTAAGATATGCGGATATATTTCTTTAGCTTTTAATGCTATTTTGCAAGCTTTTTTATTTAAATATTCAAATTTATCTTCAACATTATTGTCACGTAATCTTAATCTTCTAGTAGTAAAAGTTGTAGTAACAATAACTTCTGCGCCAGCTTTTATAAAGTCTAAATGCGTATCCAGTAAAAGCTGATGGTACTTTTCGTTAAGTATAGCATTTGCACTCCATAGAGTTCCATTAATCTCCATTCCACGAGCCAACAATTCTTGCCCCATTCCACCATCTAAAATTCTAGTGGTTTTAAAAAAATTCTGATCCATTTTATTATTTACCTTTTTAGTGCTTTTACTTAATGTAAGGTGCACAATAGAGTTCAACTACCTTGTCAATTATATTATTAAGATTTCTATTTTAGCAATTATAGTCTGCAATACGGCTCAAATCGACTAGTTAATTATAATGTTTTTTTGATATTTTGTAAATTACTTCTTAAATGATATTTTGGCGTTAAAAGAGAAAGATCTTCTCTCACCGTCAACATTAAATGGATATGCAGTATGCATTAAATAATTTGGAAAAATTATGAGATCTCCCAACTTAGGATTTAAATTATAAATACTTTTACTCAAAAAGTTTTTTTGACCATTAATAAAATCAATAGTTCCATTAGTTTTAATTTTTTTATTTTTAACTAATTTATTTTGATTCATATTTTTAGGGATTTGTAAATAACCAACGCCAGATAATTGACCATCGTGGTAATGAATTGGGTTGTATTCATTTTTAAACTGTCTAACCACCCAAAGATTAATTATTTTTACTTCTTTAATTTTTTTTACATCTGATTTTTCAAGATAATTTTTAATATTTTTTATTAATTCTTTAGACAAGCTTTTTTTGATAAATGAATTGGGTATCTTAATTTCACTCTTAATTTGACTTGCCAATTTAGAACTGTAGTCATTTTTCATAGATATATAAGATTTATCAACATAGTTATTAAGAGAGGTAATAATTTTTTTTGATAATTTGTTTTTTCCTAAAGTAGGACCAAATGCTCTAAAAGTTTTCATATCTAAGTTATATTAATTTAATATTTGAATTATACAAACAACTTCAACCCCATTCTAATAGCGACAAATATTACAAGCATAGCAGTTACTAGCGCTAATGCTCGTGCAGGAAAAATTTTAAGGTTTAAAAAATTACCCAATTGACCTCCTAATAAAACTAATAAAAATAAAGGCCAATAACTATAAACTTCATTTATCACAGAAGACTTTGTAAATTGGCCAGCGAGACCAGATGTAGAATTGATTAGTATAAAGAGTGATGCTGCTGTAGTAATATTTTTAGCCTTATCTACTCTAACCAATAATAATATTGGACTTAAAAATATACCACCTCCAATCCCAACTATACCTGATATAAAACCAATAGATCCACCAATTAAAACTGACATTATTTTAGGAATTTTTTTATAAACTTTTATTTTTTCATCAAAAGACTTAAATTTTAAAAGCAATAAAATACCTGCTAAAGTTAAGACTAAAAAAAGCAAAATTTCAAAAAAGCTTTTATTTATTGATAGAGACCCTCCAATAAATGCCAAAGGTACAGATGAAACTAGATAGGGTGTTAATATTTCAAGGTTAACATTTCCAGCCCTTATATAATTAAAACAATTTCCAGAAACGACAATAATATTACAAAAAAGAGCAATAACAGGAAAGATTAAGTATGGAACGTCCCAAATCAATAGAAGAGCAAGATATGTAGAGCCACCACCAAATCCAACGCTTGAATATAATGTTGCTGTTAGAAAAAATAAAAATGATAATATAAACACAATAATTAATTTAAATTTATGATTGTAAATATAGCACTTTTAACCGTTACAGACACTAGAACTTTAGAAAATGATAAGTCTGGTTCAATTTTAGTAAAAAAAATCGAAGAAGCTAAACATAGATTAATTGATAGAAAAATTTGCAAGGATAACAAGGATGATATTATTAAAATTCTTAAGGACTGGATAAATCAATCTAAAATAGACGTTGTAATTACAACGGGTGGTACTGGACTTACAGGTAGAGATATAACGCCTGAGGCTGTTAATGAAATTGCTGACAAGCACATTCCTGGTTTTGGTGAAGTGTTTAGAACGATTAGTTTAAAAACAGTTGGTACTTCAGCCATTCAATCGAGAGCATGCGCGGTACTAGCTAACGGTAAGTATGTTTTTGCATTACCAGGTTCTTCAGGCGGTGTAACAGATGCTTGGGATGGAATTTTAAAACATCAATTAGATATAAATCACAAACCTTGTAATTTTGTAGAGTTATTTCCAAGACTAAAAGAAAAATAATTATTTTTGATATTTTTTCTTCCATTCTGGATAAGGCATACCATATACATGCTCACGTGCATCAGGATCTGAAATCTTAATTCCTTTTTTTTCAGCTTCTTCTCGATACCATTTTGATAAACAGTTTCTACAGAATCCAGCAAGATTCATAATATCAATATTTTGAACATCTTTTCTTTCATTTAAATGTTTAAGAAGCCTTTCAAATGTTGCTGACTGTAATTCTTTTTTTATATTATTATCCATAACTAAATTATTAGACACATTTCAATTAAGCACAAGATATAGGGTTGCATTCAATCTTGAGTAGAAAGTTTATTATTTAATCAATAGACCTTCATATTAATTCTTGGTTAAATTTGAATATGGCTATCAAAAAGAAAAAAACAGCCAAGAAGTCTAAAAGTAAGACCAAAAAA
>Ga0209709_10001790_pt1 | contig 19443 bp, 18 predicted proteins | sample ArcticOcean_MG_C_2_FD_187435 | JGI IMG/M metagenome (GOLD analysis project Ga0209709, IMG submission 187435) | Marine microbial communities from western Arctic Ocean - ArcticOcean_MG_CB4_136 (SPAdes) (version 2) | ecosystem: Environmental > Aquatic > Marine > Oceanic | place: Arctic Ocean... | reverse complement strand
TTTTCTAAAATAGATTTAGTTTGTTCTTCTAATTCCATCATATAGTTTTTCCCACCGCCAGAGACAGATTGATAAGTTGATATTACAACTCTTTTAATTCTAAATTGATCATGAAGTGGCTTTAAAGCTAACACAAGTTGGATTGTTGAACAATTTGCATTAGCTATAATATTTTTATTTTTATACTGCGCTAAGCTTGATGGATTAACTTCTGGGACTACTAAAGGAATATCTTCATCCATCCTAAAATATTTTGAATTATCAATAACTATTGTTTTTTTGGCAGCGATAGGTGCCCACTTTTCTGCTATAGTGCTACCTGCAGAGAAAAAAGCTATTTTAACTTTTGCAAAATCAAAATCACTTAAACCAAGAGTAGAATATTCTTTATTCTTAAAATTAATTTTTTTTCCGATACTTTGATTTGAAGCAATTAAATATAATTCGTTAAATTTAAAATCTAGTTTTTGTAAAACTTCTAAAAGTTTTCTTCCAACATTACCGGTTGCTCCTACAATTGCTATATTCATAATAATAAAAATTTTACTATTGTTTAATTTCTAATTCTAGACAATAACTTTTTATACTTTAATATTTAATAAGTTTTTAATAATTCCAAGTTTTTCCCACTCTTGTAGCATTCTTGCGACTTGGCGTACAGATTCTGGAACAAATTCTTTAAAAATAGAAGCATATCGGCTTCCTAACGTAATTCCTTTTTTTTTTGAAATTTTTAAAAGTTTTAGTTTAATTAGCTGTCCAACTTTCCGTCTAACAGTTTCTTTTGGCAATTCTGTTACCAGACAAATGCTAGACATTGTTAGCTTAGATTTTTGTTCTGCAAACCTATCCATTGCTTCTAGGTCTAGCACATCTTTTTTTTCTATAACTGCTTTTTCTATCAATTTTTCCCATTCTAATTCTAATTCTGTATAATTTAAACCTTGGGGCCCTTTTTTCTTCAAATTGTACAACTTGTGGCTAACAACAGTTTGAACAATGATAAATGAATCGTAATCAATGTTTAATTGTTTTTTTACTCTTGAATAATATTCAATTATTAACATCACAAAACGATACATGCCGTCTGCAAAAGGTTTCTGTGAAAGGGTTGGATCAACTGGCCCCATTTTTAATTTATTAGTTATTTCGTTTAAACTTTTTACCATTTTTGTTTTTTGACCCATTTTGGTGTCTAAGATAATATACATACTAACTCCGCAGAAGAGTCAACCCAGCTTGGGTCATTAATAAGTTTTAATTTGAAATATTTAAGTTAAAATATTTACATAAAAATGAACCTATTACCCAAAATTAAAAAATGTCCTTCTTGTAGTTCGCTTAATTTATTTAGAATTAATGGAATAACCTAAAAAAATAACTTTAAAAGTTTGTCAGATTGGGCGTTAAAAAAAATAATCGATTGTAGAAAATGCAAAGTAGAATTTGGTCTTTTCATAAATAATAAAAATAAAAAAGTAGAAAAAGTAGTGTGGATGGAATTGTTTCAATGTGAAGATGTTTATTTAGATGAATTGATTAAATTGCAAAGTGATAAAGTAAAATATAGACAAAGAAGTAGAAATAAAGAATATAAAAAAACATTACTTGAAATACAAAATATCCTAAATAAAGTTAGATTAGATAAAGTTAAAGTTGAAATGCAGAATCAAAATCTATTCGTAGGAAACATCTAATAAAGAAGTGGGTATTTATCTTAGGTAATTGCTTTTTAGATAAATTAATTTTTTAAGTATTCTTTCTAACAATCCAAACAAATATTATAGAAGTTGCCATCATGCTTAATGCATAAGCAGCAGTAGGAACCATATAGACCACATCGTCAAAAATTTGAGTTGCTACAAACACAGCTAGAGTTCCATTTTGAAGACCGCATTCAAGTGAAATACATCTTCTTTGTTTAATGCCACTTACAAAAAACTTAGCAACGTAATAACCAACGACCATCATTATAATGTTAAGTGTCAAAGTTATTGATCCAGCTCTATTTATAAAACCAATGATATTATCCCACTCCTCAATATAAATAGCTACGAACACTAAAGCGAATAAAGCAATTGATGCTCTTTGAATAAGTAATGTGCTTTTGATTATAAAATCTGGTGCTAATTTTCTAGTAATCATACCAATAATAATTGGAACCGTAACAACAAAAAACATTTTCAAAGAAATACCCATCATAGAAATATCTTTTATAGAATAAGAAATATTTAATAACTCTATCGATTGGAATATAATGAATGGAACTGAAATAATGCTGATTAAGCTTATTATTGCTGTAAGAGATACAGAAAGTGCAACATCACCATTTGCAAATTTAGTAAGCACGTTTGATGTTACTCCACCAGGAGCTGCCGCAATAATCATAACACCTAGTGCTAATTCTATTGGTGTGTGAAATATTTTAATTAAAGCAAATGCAATGATAGGAAGTAAAATTAGCTGACATACAAATCCTACAAAAAAATCTTTAGGATGATCAGCTACTCTTTTAAAATCTAATGGGGTTAATCCTAGACCAAGACCTAGCATTAATAGAGCTAATGCAATAGGTGCTATTGTTGTTACAATTTCCATAAGTTTTTAATTATACAATTGGCAAGTCACAAAGTCTACTGTTGCTCGACTTTCCATTAATTTTTATCTCTATAGGTATAGTTTTGTTCCAGTATTTTTTATTTATCATTGCTATTCCAATAACTTTTTTTAAATTAGGTGAGTAAGTAGCTGATCGCAAATCTCCCACTATGTTGAAACCTTCATAAAGTTGAGTTTCTTCTGTTACTTCAATTTTATCTACATCTATTAAAACTCCCATAAGCTTTTTATTAATTCCTTCTTTGGATATTTTAGTTAAAGCTTTTTTTCCAAGATAATTAATATCTGAATCAACATCTATGTATTTATCAAAACCACACTCATAAGGATTGTCATCATTATTAAAATCATTACCTGCAGAAAGTAGTGCACTTTCAATTCTTTCAATTAAATTGGGGCATCCAGGCTTGACTTGAAATTCTTTTCCAGTTGAAAATAATTCGTCATATAGGCTTTGCCCTGCCTTACGATTTTCAACATAAACCTCGTACCCACCTTGCTTAGACCAACCTGATCGTGCTATTAAAAATTTATTTCCTTTAAAAGTATAGTAATCAAAACCAAAAAATTTAAGTTCTGTAATTTTTTTACCTAAAACTTTTTCCATCAATTTAAATGATTTAGGTCCTTGAATAGCTAATATATTTACATCAGGTTCTGTTATTTCAACTTGTAGACCTAAACCGCTTGCAATCCCTTTTGCATAAAGGCCGATGTCTGAATCAGCTAATGATAACCACCACTTTCCCTCACTTAATTTTAAAGCAACAGGATCATTTAACATACCTCCCTTTTCATCAATAATAGGAGTATAATAACATCTACCAACTTTTGCTTTTGAAAGATTTCTGCAAGTCATTAGTTGTACTAATTTTGATGCATCTTTCCCTGTTATTTGAACTTGTCTCTCAGCTGCAACATCCCAAACTTGAACATATTTTTTTAAATGAAAATATTCCTTTTCTAAACTTCCAAAAGATGCTGGTAAGAGCATATGATTATAAACAGTATATGCGGTAACCCCTTGGTTTTCTATTCTACTTGTGTAGGGTGTACTTCTTAGTCGTCTAGATTTTGCTATATAAAACTTTTTCATAATAACTATTAATGATTTTTTTCAATAAATTTTTTAACAATCTCTCTCATTTCAAATGCTTTTTCAAATAAAATCATGTGTCCAGATTCTTTTATTATGTTCATTTCTGAATTTTTTATTTTTGTAGCCATTTTTTTTCCTTTTTCAAGAGGTACCATTTTGTCTTTATCACCTAAAATGCAAAGAGTTGGACAGTTTATTGTTTCTGCTGCTTTTGAACCGTTTTTATAATTATTGCAAGCTCTAAGATCCACAGCTAAACCTTCTTGAACTTGGCGAGGTGAATTAATAATTTTTTGTACAGGGTTTCCACCAATAAATTTTTTTACTCCCTCGTACCCCCACTTCATCATAAGTTCTACTGCTTTCATATTGCCACTATCAGCATAATCAATAAGATCTTGATTCACTGGAAGAGAATATGATCCACCAACTAAAGTTAAGCTTTTAATTAATTTTGGAAATAGATATGCAAATTCTAATCCAACTAGACAACCTTGTGAATGGCCTACAAATGAAATTTCTTTTATTTTTAAATTTTCCATTAATTTATTAATCCATTCAGCCATTTCTTCAATTGATTTAATTGCTGGTCCTTCAGAATTTCCGTGCGCAGGCAAATCTAATGCTAAAACGCTGTAACCTTTTGAAGTTAAAAATTGTTCGTGTAAAGACCAAACAATATGAGTAAGACCACTACCATGCATCAAAATTATCACTGGTTTCTTAGTGTCAAAATCTAAACCACCAGTTGATGCAAAAACACTTTTTTGATCTACTTCGAATTTCAGTTCGACTCCTCAGCTTTTTTTCTTAGTTCAAATTTCTGTATTTTTCCAGTAGAAGTTTTAGGCAGATCACAAAAGATAACTTTCTTTGGAATTTTAAAGCCTGCTAATGTTTCTCTGCAAAATTTTATTATTTCTTCTTCGGTTGCTTTTTTTTCTGGGACCAATTCTATAAAAGCACAGGGTGTTTCTCCCCATTTTTCATCAGATTTAGCTACGACTGCACAAAGTGAAACAGATGGATGTCTTGCGACTGTATTTTCTATTTCAATAGAAGAAATATTTTCACCACCTGAAATTATGATATCTTTAGATCTATCTTTTATTTTAATATATCCGTCTGGATAGATAACTGCTAAATCTCCAGAATGAAACCATCCACCTTTCATAGATTTTTCGGTAGCATCTTTGTCTTTAAAATACCCCTTCATAACCACATTGCCTCGTATCATTATTTCTCCCATTGTTTTTCCATCTCTAAGCACGGGTTTCATCGTTTCTGGATCCATCACATCCACTTCTTCTGTGTTAGGATACCTCACACCTTGGCGAGCTTTAATTTCAGATTTCTGATCTTTGTCTAATGAATTCCATTCATCGTTCCACGCACATTGTAGAATGTGACCGTAAGTTTCAGTTAAACCATAAACATGCATAACTTCAAAACCTAGATTTTCCATTTTTTCAAAAATAATGCTTGGTGGAGGTGCACCTGCAGTTAAAACGTAAACTTTATGTTTTAATTCTTGTTGATTTGCTTTTGGAGCATTAGCTAACATATTTAATACAATCGGAGCTCCACCAAAATGCGTGACTTTGTGTTGCGTAATTAAATTAAATATTTCTTTTACATGAATATTTCTTAAACAAACAACTTTAGCGTTCAGCATTGCAAGTGTCCAAGGATAACACCAGCCATTACAATGGAACATTGGAACAGTATATAAAAAACTTAAACGTGCAGGCATGTTCCAGGCTACAGCACTTCCTGTAGCCATTAAGTAAGAACCTCTATGATGATAAACAACTCCTTTTGGATTTCCTGTTGTTCCCGAAGTATAACTTAATGAAATTGCTTGCCATTCATCAGCTGGTCTTTTCCAAACGTATTTTGGATCACCTTCTTTTAAAAAACTTTCATACTCAAACTCACCTATCTTTTCTGAATCTTCTAAATTAGCTTGTTCATCATTAATATCGATAATTAAAATATTTTTTCCTAATTCTTGTAACGACTTTTTTACTACTTTATGAAATTGACGATCTACAATAAGAGCTTTGGCTCCACCATGTTTTAAAATATATGTTATGGTTTTTGAATCTAATCTTGTATTAATTGCGTTAAGTACAGCACCAGTCATTGGAACAGAATAGTGGGCCTCAAATAATTCAGGTGTATTTGCTGCCATAATGGAAACCGTATCCCCTATTTTAATTCCATTTTTTTCTAATGCACTAGCAAATTTAATACAACGTTCATAAACTTGTTTCCACGTATAAACTCTTTTTTTATAGAATATTGCTTCGTAATTTGGGTAAATATCTTTTGTTCTTTCAAGAAAAGAAATAGGAGTTAACGGAACAAAATTTGCATTATTCTTATCCAGATTAATATTATATTCATTCATAATTAAATTTAAAATTCATTATATTTTTGCTTCCAGTTATTGCAGTTGTATAATAGGTCTTAGTTCTAGGTAATACTCTATCAAAGAAAAACTGTGCTGTTTTTATTTTATCTTCAAAAAAAATTTTATTATTTTCTATTTCTTTGTAGCTTATATCTATAACTTTTAACCATGAATAACCTACAGCGACTAATCCTAAAACTCTAAGATAATCATTGCACGCAGCACTGACATCATCTCTGGATTCTTTAACATTCTTTTCAATCCAAGATGTGAAATCTACTAATATCTTGAGGTGTTGATTTAATTTCTCAGCAAATAATTTTGTTTTATTATTCTTCTTGCTTTCTTCAATGCCTTGTTTAACTAATTCAGTGTAATGACCAATAATATTTCTATTTTTATTTACAAGTTTTCTAAAAACTAAATCAATAGATTGAATAGAATTAGTTCCTTCATATATTGGAGTTATCCTGTTATCTCTATATAGCTGCTCTATACCTTGATCTTTTGTATAACCATATCCACCAAAAATTTGTATTGCGTCGCTAGTAATTTCCATTCCAATATCTGTAAACAATGATTTAACCACAGGTGTCATTAGAGAAACTAAATCTGACGCTTCTTGTTTAATTCTACTATCAGTGTGATGCAAACTAACTTCAGTTTGTTGAGCTAGCCAAAAGCTTAATGCTCTCTCTCCTTCAATCATTGATTTCATATTTAGTAATGATCTTCTAATATCAGCATGATCAAGGATAACATCTGCGCCATTAGTTGATTTATTATTGTTTGATTTTCCCTGTTTTCTTTCCTTAGAATAATTTAAAGCATTTTGATACGCAATTTCAGATATTCCTAAACCTTGAATTCCTACAATAATTCTCTCTAAATTCATCATAGTAAACATTGAACTCAGACCTTTGTTTTTAGGACCAATCATATATCCAGTGGCTCCATCAAAATTTAAAACACAAGTTGCAGATCCCTTAATACCCATCTTACTTTCGATTGAACCTGTAGAAACACCATTCCTTTGGCCTAAAGAACTATCTTCATTTACTTCAATTTTTGGTACTAAAAATAAGCTAATTCCTTTTGTTCCAGCAGGTGCGTCAGTTGTCCTTGCAAGAACTAGGTGTATAATATTTTCTGTAAGATCGTGGTCTCCAGAAGTTATAAATATTTTCTGACCGTTTAATTTAAAAGTTCCATCTGACTGTTCTATAGCCTTTGTTTTTAATAATCCTAAATCTGTTCCACAAACTGGCTCAGTTAAACACATCGTTCCACTCCAAACTCCTTTGACCATATTAGGAAGAAACTTTTTCTTTATAGAATCTGTGCCATGGTGCAATATACAGTTGTAGGCTCCAATACTTAGTTCGCTGTATAACTTAAAAGAAAGACTAGCTGAAGATAACATCTCATCAAAAAACGCGCTTATGGTTTTTGGCATACCTTGTCCACCATAATCTGGATCACATGATAAAGATATCCAGCCATCTTCAATAAATTTTTTATAAGCTTCTTTGTAGCCGGGTGGAGTTATTACTACTCCATTTTCAAATTTAGCGGGAGTCTCATCTCCAATTTTTGCTAAAGGCAATATAAGGTTTTCAGTTATTTTTGCAGCTTGTTCTAAAATATCTTTTGCAAGATCGGCATTAACTTCTTTATATTTTACTAAATCATTATAATGCTTATTGTCTCTTAGTTTTTCGAAAAGAAACATCATATCATTTATGGGAGCAGTATAAGTCGCCATTAGTTCACTAAAGGTTTTCCAGTTAAAAGTGTATATTTAATTCTAGCTTGAGTTTTCTCCATTTGAATAAGTTGAATAAATGCCTCTAATTCTAAAGCATACATATCATCCTCGGATAGTTCTTTATCAATAGTTGTGTTACCTCCACTTAATACAAAAGCTAATTTTTTCCCAACTTCCATTCCATGTTCCATAATTTTCTTTTCCTTAAAAAGATTTTCAAGAGTTTGAAACATTTTATCCCTTACTTGGTTTCCTGATAACTTAAAAATTGGTTGTTTTGGTATTTTATATCCATTTTTTTTCTCATTAATCAAATTTTCAGCAACTGAAAGTAGTTTATTTCTATTCATAATACTTTTGTCTTTTTCCAATAAAAATTTTAATGGTATAGCTTCTACGGGCGAATTAGCTGTTTTTCCATAACCAATAATATCAAATACTTTCTGTGGTGCAAAGTCAGGGTCCTTTTTTGCTTCCTCCGTTTCAACCCATCTCCATAATAGCTCTTTCGTTCCACCACCCGCAGGTATTAATCCTACAAGTGTTTCTACTAAACCAGTCACTATATTAGTGTGAGCAACTACATAATCACTTTGCACTAACACTTCAAAACCACCACCCAAAGCTAATCCTGACGGGGCAGCTACAACCAGATTGTTGGAGTATTTTAGTTGTTTGCAGGTCATTTGAAAGTGGTGAATAAATTTTTCAATTTCTTTCCATTTTTTTTCTTTAACAAATTCCATAACATAATTTAAATTTACTCCAGCTGAAAATTGCATACCTTCATTTATAATTATTAAGTTTTTATCTGATGCATTCTTTAGTGCATCCATTGAATCATAATCTAAAGTATTAGCTTTAGTGTTAAATTCTACAATTTTGTAATCTTTATACTCATATGTGAAAGCTGACTTATTTCCTTTTTGAACTTTCGCTAATTGTTTTACTTTTCCCAAAGTTTCTAAATTTGTATAAATTTGTCTTTTTCCATAAAATTTATCAACTTTTTTTTCATGAAGTGTTTTTATAAATTCATTTGCTTTAATTTGATTATCTTTTTCTACAAAAAATTTTATCCCAAGTTCTTCGAGCATTTCAAATGGTCCCTTTGCCCAATTAAAACCGAGCCTCATTGCTTCATCAATATTATTATAGTCTTTTGTTACATTAGGAATTAAAGAAGATGCATAAAGTATAATTTTAGAAATCACAGACCAAGCATACTTTCCATATTTATCATTTCTTGAGACAAGATCTTTTAAAGTAATCTTTTCGTCCATATTGAGATTAATTTTTTTGGATGGAGAATATTCTCCACTTTTTAAATTAATTGCTTCTAAAATTTTTTTACCATCTTTCTTATTCATTCGGTAAAATCCACCCTTACCTTTTCTGCCTGTATAACCAGTTTCAATTAAATTTTTTACTAATGGGATTTCTTTTGCAACTCCATGGAAAATATCTGATGCCGATAATTCTTTTATAAAACTTTTTAAGACATCAGCCATTAAGTCTATTCCTATTAAATCATACAGTCCAAAAACTCCTGTTTTAGGAATTCCCATCGGTCTTCCAAAAACTGCATCTGCTTCCTCTATACTTAGATTCATTTTAATAGCTTCTGTCATTGCTACTTGCATAGCATATACACCAACTCTATTACCTAAAAAACCTGGAGTATCTTTACAAATTATTACTCCTTTTCCTAAATTTTCTTCACAAAAATTTTTGAGAAAATTTATTTTTTCAATATCATTTATTTCTTCACTAACAATTTCTAATAAACCCATATATCGCACAGGATTAAAAAAATGAGTTATACAAAAATCTTTTTTATCTTCTTTTGACATTTTTGCAGATAAAACTTTTAATGGAATAGTTGATGTATTTGATGATATTATTGATTTTTGTTTTCTTGCTTTTAAGATTTTTTCATAAAGAGTATGTTTTATATCAATGCGTTCCACTACAGCTTCCACTATCCAGTCAGCTTCTTCAACCAAATCAAAGTTATCCTCTATATTTCCTATTTTAATATTATCAATTTTACTTTTGTCGATTAGTAAAGGTGGGCGGGATTGAAATATTTTATTTTTTGCTTTTTCTGAAATTTCTGTTTTTAAATCTAATAACGTAACTGGAATATTTGCATTACATAATTGTGCAGCTATCCCACTTCCCATAGTCCCAGATCCAATGATGACAACATTTCTTATATTCATTAAAACAGATACTATTTAAGTTTTGAAATTATTGCATCACCCATTTGTGAGGTAGATACTTCTTTTTTTCCCTTAGACAAAATATCTTTAGTTCTTAGGCCATCATCTAAAACGTTTTGGACAGCTTGATCTAAAATTTTTGCTTCCTTTTCTAAGTTTAAAGAATATCTAAGGGCCATAGAAAAACTAAGTATACTAGCTATTGGATTAGCCTTTCCTGTGCCAGCAATATCAGGTGCAGAACCATGAATAGGTTCATACATAGCTCTCATTTTTCCATTTTTATCTTTTGCACCTAAAGACGCGGAAGGAAGTAGGCCTAAAGATCCTGTCAACATTGCAGCTTCGTCTGATAGGATGTCTCCAAATAAGTTATCTGTTACAATTACATCAAATTGCTTAGGATTTCTTAATAGCTGCATTGCACAATTATCAGCAAGCATGTGATTTAATTTTATATTTGGGTACTCTTCGTCTTTTAATTTTTGAACTTCTTCTCTCCAAAGAATTCCAGCTTCCATAACATTGGATTTATCACAAGAAGTAACTTTTTTAGATCTCTTTTGTGCAAGTTCAAAAGCAACTTTAGCAACTCTAATTATTTCACCACTGGTATATGAATGTGTATTAACACCTTTTCTTTCTCCATTTTCTATAGGTATAATACCTCTAGGTTCTCCAAAATATATTCCTCCAGTTAATTCTCTAACAATCATTATATCAAGCCCAGATACAATTTCAGGTTTAAGGCTAGATGCATCAACTAATTGTTTAAAACAAATAGCCGGCCTGAGATTGGCAAAAAGTTTTAACTCTTTTCTTAATTTTAGAAGTGCTCTTTCAGGTCTCTTTGCAAATTCCAGGTTATCCCATTGGGGTCCGCCAACTGCACCTAGAATTACAACTTCCGATTCTAAGGCTTTAAAAAAGACTTCATCTGTAATTGGCTTTTTATATTTTTCGTAAGATGATCCTCCTATTAAACCTTCTTCTGTTTCAAAATCTAAAGACTTATTTTTATTGAACCAATTAATAATTTTTTTTACTTCGGAAATAACCTCAGGACCTATGCCATCACCTGGTAATAATAAAATTTTTCTTTTTTTAAGCTTAATCATTTTAATTTAACCATGGTTTATTTTTTTTAGTTTCATTTTCATAAAATGATATTTTTTCAGATTTTTCTAAAGACAAAGCTATATCGTCTAGACCATTTAACAAACATTTTTTTTTAAACGGATCAATCTCAAAATTTATTATTTTATTACCAAATGAAATTCTTTGCTCTTCCAGATTTATTTCAATACTTTCTTTTCTTTCTGAATATTGAATTAACTCTTCAATTTTTTTTTCACTTAAAATAATTGGAAGCATACCGTTTTTAAAACAATTATTATAAAAAATATCTGCAAAGCTTGAGCTTATTATACATTTAATCCCAAAATCTAATAAAGCCCAGGGTGCATGCTCTCTTGATGAGCCACATCCAAAGTTTTTTCCAGTTAGTAAAATTGATGAGTTATTATATGGCTCATTATTTAAAATAAATTTGTCAATTTTTTTACCACTATTATCATAACGCATTTCAAAGAATAGGCTTTCCCCAAGTCCAGTTCGCTTTATAGTCTTTAAAAATTGTTTAGGAATAATCATGTCTGTATCTACATTTATCATTGGTAAGTTTGCTGGTATTCCCTTTAAAATATTAAACTTTTTCATTTTAATTACAAAACTTTCTTACATCAGTTAAGTGGCCCTCTATTGCTGCTGCTGCAGCCATAGCAGGACTTAGTAAATGGGTTCTTCCTCCACGACCTTGGCGTCCTTCAAAATTTCTATTGGATGTTGAGGCACATCTTTCTTCTGGTTTAAGTTTATCAGCATTCATGGCCAAACACATTGAGCATCCTGGTTCTCTCCATTCAAAACCAGCTTCTTTAAATACTTTATCTATTCCCTCCTGCTCAGCTTGCTGCTTTACAAGGCCAGATCCTGGGACCACCATTGCACCAACGTGTTGAGCAACTTTCCTACCTTTTATAATTTTAGCCGCTTCTCTTAAATCCCCTATTCTTCCATTAGTACAACTGCCTATAAAAATTTTATCTACTTTTATATCTATCATTTTTGTATTTGGTTTAAGTCCCATATAACTTAACGATCTGTTCATTGATGCTTTTTTATCTTCATCTCTTTCTTTCTCTGGGTCTGGAACAAAACCATTAATAGAGACAACATCTTGAGGTGATGTTCCCCAAGTTACCATTGGGCCAATATCTTTTCCGTCTATTTCCAATTCTTGATCAAATTTAGCCCCAGGATCAGACTTCAATCTTGACCAATTTTCTATAGCTTTTTCCCAATTTTCATTTTTAGGTGACATCGGTTTATTTTTTAAATATTGAATAGTTTTCTCGTCAGGAGCAATCAATCCAGCTCTTGCACCAGCTTCTATGGACATATTACAAATTGTCATACGCTGCTCTACGCTTAAGCTTTCAATTACTGGCCCAGCATACTCGATAACCATCCCAGTACCACCAGCGGTTCCAATTATTCCTATTGTTTGCAAAATAACATCCTTTGCAGTCACACCTAACAAAAGTTTACCAACAACTTTTACTCTAAAATTTTTAGATTTTTTTTGGATTAAAGTTTGAGTAGCTAAAACATGTTCAACTTCAGAAGTTCCTATGCCAAAAGCTAAGGATCCAAAAGCTCCATGCGTAGCTGTGTGGCTATCACCACAAACAATTACTGTGCCTGGTTGAGTAAATCCTTGTTCGGGTCCAATTATATGAACTATACCTTGTCTTTTGTCTTGGAGATTAAAAATCCTAACTCCAAACTCTTGACAATTTTTTTCAAGAGTTTCTACTTGAATTTTAGAATCCTTATCTTTAATTCCTTTTGATCTATTAATGGTTGGTACATTATGGTCAGCAACCGCAAGTGTAAGATCTGGTCTTCTCACTTTTCGTTTTGATAATCTCAATCCCTCAAATGCTTGAGGACTTGTTACTTCATGTATTAAGTGTCTATCAACATATAATAGAGCAGTTTCATCATCTTGTTGATGAACTATGTGCTCATTCCATATTTTATCATAAAGCGTGTAGGGCATTTTAGAAAAAAATTGTTTTTTCTGGTTAAACTTTTTTAAGTTGTGCTTTTGCTAACTCTTCTTTTTTAGGAACTTTTTTATTTTTATCTTGTTCGGCTTTATTTTCATTTAGCTTTTTAGAAACATCTATACCAACTTTTTTCTTAATCTTTTCTTCAATTCTCGCTGATTTTCCTTTTCTTCCTCTAAGGTAATATAATTTTGCTCTTTTTACTTTTCCAGATCTAATAATTTTAATTGAACCAACAATAGGACTATACAAAGCAAAAGTTCTTTCCACCCCTTCACCAAATGAAATTTTTCTAACTGTAAATGATGAGTTGATGTCCCTATTTTTTTTTGCAATACATACGCCTTCAAAATATTGTATTCTTTCTCTTTTTCCTTCAACAATTCTGACACCAACTTTAACTGTATCGCCAGGAAAAAAATTTGGAATTTTTTTCTTTTCCAATATTTTTTGTACGTTTATTTTATTTATATCTTCTATATTTTTCATTTGTTTTTTTTATATTTTTTCCACAAATCTGGTCGTCGGCGTCGTGTTATATCCTCTGATTGAGCTAAACGCCAGTCCTTAATTTTAGTATGATCTCCACCTAATAAAACCCGCGGAACCTCTTTTTCTTCCCATTTTTGTGGTTTTGTATATTGAGGATATTCTAATAAGTTATTTTCAAACGTTTCTTCATTTAATGAACTTGGGTTACCCAAAACACCTGAAAGTAATCTGACAATAGTATCAATAACTACAAAAGCACCAGCTTCTCCTCCAGATAAAATATAATCTCCAATACTAATTTCTTCTATATTTCTTGTTTCAATTATCCTTTGGTCTATCCCTTCAAAATGTCCACATATAATATTAATATTTTTTTTTGCATATTCTTTTGCACACGCTTGATCAAAAACTTTTCCTTTAGGAGATAAATAAATTAATGTTTCCTGCTTATCTACTATATTTTTATCTAAAGACTTTGCTAATATGTCAGGACGCATGACCATACCGCTGCCTCCACCAAAAGATGTGTCATCAACTGTTTTATGTTTATCTTCAGTATAATTTCTAATGTTTACTATTTCTAAAGACCATATTTTGTTATCTAAAGCTTTTTTATAAAGGCCACTATTTAAATGTCCCGGAAACATATCAGGATATAAAGTAAATACTTTTGCTTTCCACATTTAACCCTTCTTCGGTTCAGCTTTTGGTTCTTCTTTCTTTGGTTCAGCTTTTATCTCTGCTGCTTTTGGTTCTTCTTTCTTTGGTTCAGCTTTTATCTCTGCTGCTTTTGGTTCTTCTTTTTTTACATCTGAACTTGGTGCTTTATCACCTTGTTCTTTTTTTCTATCTTTTTTAGGAATTGCTTTAAGAGGATTGTTTCCTTTAGGTGGCATTGGGAAGATTTCTGCTTCTCCTAATATTCTTGAAACTCTTAATGTTGGTTTTGCTCCTTTACTGATCCAATACTTTATTCGTTCTACTTCTAAATTAAATCTTTCTTTTTTTGTTTTTGGAAGTAATGGATTAAAAAAACCTACCTTTTCTATAAATCTTCCATCTCTTGGAAATCTACTGTCAGCTACTACAACTTTATAAACTGGTCTTTTTTTAACTCCACCCATTGATAGTCTAATTTTTAACATATTGTTTCTTTTCCTTTCATTTGTTTTATTTTAATTGATTTAAAATATCCGCAGGAATTCCTCCACTAGAATCTCCTTTAGACATTTTTTTCATCATATTGCTCATCATCTTAAATTGCTTTAGTAATTTGTTTATTGTGGAAGAATCTGTACCTGAGCCATTTGAAATTCTTTTTTTTCTTGATGTATTTATTATTTTTGGATTTATTCTTTCTTCTTTAGTCATTGATAAAATTATTGCTTCATTAACTTTAATTATATTTTCATCTATATTTGCATTATCCATTTGCTTTTTTATTTTTGAAACTCCAGGTAACATTGATAACACTCCACCTACTCCACCCATTTTTTTCATTTGCCTAAGTTGGCTTAAATAATCTTCCATTGAAAAAGATCCAGATTTTATATTTTCTTCTGTTTTTTTTAAATTTTCCTCGTTGAGATCTTGAGATGCTTTTTCAACAAGTGAAACAACATCTCCCATTCCTAAAATTCTATTAGCTATTCTATCTGGATGAAATACATCTAGCTCTTCTATTTTTTCTCCAGTTCCAATAAATTTAATAGGAATGTTTGTAGAAAACTTCATACTTAATGCAGCCCCACCTCTTCCATCTCCATCAGCTCTTGTTAAAATAATTCCGGTTAGATCCACCGTTTTTTTAAATTCTTGTGCTACGTTTACCGCGACTTGTCCTGTAAGTGAATCTGCAACCAAAATTGTTTCTGTTGGATTAGCTATGGCTTTAATTTCTTTAATTTCATTCATCATAGAAAGATCAATCTGTGTTCTTCCAGCTGTATCAAAAATTATAGCATCTACACCACTTAGAGAAGCAGCATTCATTGCTCGTTTAACAATATCTATAGGAAGCTGATCTTTGACCGTCGGTAATGTTTGTATCGAATTTCTTTCTCCCAATATATTTAGTTGTTCTTGTGCAGCTGGTCTATAAACATCTAAACTTACTAAAAGAGATTTTTTTTTTTTATTTTTTTCTAAATATTTTGCAATCTTTGCTGCTGTTGTTGTTTTTCCTGATCCTTGAAGCCCTACTAACATCAAACATACTGGTGGCACAGCATTTAAGTTTAATTCTGATTTTGTATCACCTAAAATTTTAACAATTTCATCAAAAACAACCTTTATAAGCATTTGTCCAGGAGTTGTTGACCTTATAATTTCCTGACCTATGGCTTTAGGTTTTATGTTTTCAATTAATTTTTTAGCAACAGGCAAAGCAACGTCCGCTTCTAATAAAGCTTGTCTTATCCTTCGCAAACCATCATCAACCTGACTTTCGTCAAGTGAAGGGGCTTTTTTTAAGGAGTTAAATATTTCCTCAAATTTGCTTGTTAAATTTTCAAACATAGTTTATTTATTCCAACAAAAAATGCACTAGTGGGCGAACCCTCGCTGACTAGTGTCGATCCCTTTGTTTCCAAAGGCACCGCAAAACTTATTTTTTGCGGGAATAGCTGGAAAACTACATATTGAGGTTCAAAAAGTCAATAAATAAAGATAAAATTAAAATATGAATAAATTAGATGCTTATAAAATGGATGGTTTAGGTAATGATTTTATAATATTTGATAATAGAGACAAATCAATTTGCTTAACTAAAGATCAAATTATAAAAATTTCTTCTAGAAATAATATTGGGTGTGATCAAGTTATTTTTATTGGTCCTGACAAAGAGAGTGATGCTTATCTAACATTTTATAATTCTAACGGTACTGAGGCTGGTGCCTGTGGTAATGGTAGTAGGTGCGTAGCTTATATTTTAATGAAAGAAGATAATAAAAAAAAAATTTCTTTCAAAACTAAAGGTGGCATTCTGCGTGCTACATTAAATAATAATTCAGTTCATCTAAATATTGGACAACCAAAGTTTGATTGGAAAAGTATACCATTGAGTAAAGAGATGAATAATGAAAATTTAAAAATAGGAGTTAATGATAAAGACGGTGAAGAAATTGTGGAAGGATTTTCTTTAAATGTGGGTAATCCACATATTGTTTTCTTTGTCAAAGACTTAAATAAATATGATTTAGAAAGAATTGGTCCTAAAATTGAAAATCATAGTTACTTTCCAGAACAATGTAATGTGACATTTGCAAAAGTAATAAATAAAAATCATATAAAAGTAAAGGTTTGGGAACGGGGAGCAGGACTAACAAAAGCTTGCGGAACTGCAGCATGCGCAACTACTGTTGCGGCTGCAACTTTAAAGTTAACAGAAAGATTCGTAAACATAGAGTTTGAAAAGGGCTCTCTAAATATTGAATGGAATTTAGATAACAGCATTAACATGAAAGGTGAAGTATCTGTGATAAAAGAAATTTCAATTAATATTTAAAATGGATATTTTTAATAAATTTAAATTAGGATTAAATAAAAGTTCTAAAAATCTATCAATAGGGTTAAATAACTTAATTTTTAAAAAAAAAATTAACCAAGATAGTCTTGATGAATTAGAAGATTTTTTAATTGAGGCAGACGTCGGTGTTGAAGTTGCAACCGAACTTAAAGAAAAATTTTCTGATATTAAACTTGGTCCCGAAGAAGTTACTAAAGATAAAATTTTTACTATCTTTTCTAATCAAATAATTGAAATTTTAGAGCCACTGGAAAAAAGTTTAAAAAATTTAAGAGAAGATAAACCAACTGTAATTTTAGTTGCTGGAGTAAATGGTGTTGGAAAAACAACTACTATAGGAAAATTGGGAAAAATTTTAAAAAAAAATAATACAAAAATACTTTTTGGCGCTGCAGACACTTTTAGAGCTGCTGCTGTAAGTCAACTGGAAGTTTGGTCTAAAAAAATTGGTGCACAAATTATAAAATCAGAAGAAGGAGCTGACCCAGCTTCTGTAGCATATAAATCACTAGAGTATGCAAAAAAAGAAAATTATGATTTTCTTTTAGTAGATACTGCAGGAAGAATGCAAAATAAAAAAAACTTAATGGATGAATTTAAAAAAATTAAAAATGTCCTAAAAAAAATAGATATAAACGCGCCACATGAAACTTTTCTTATATTAGATGCAACTACTGGACAAAGTGCAATAAATCAAGTTGAAGAGTTCAAAAAAATATCTCCAATCACTGGAATAATTATGACTAAACTAGATGGCACTGCAAAAGGAGGTATACTTTTAGCTATTGGAAAGAAATTTAAAATACCAATAGTAGCATTAGGTATGGGGGAAAAAGAAGATGATCTTCAAATTTTTGAAGCTAAGCATTATGCAAAAGCAATAATGTTTGAGTAAACTAATTTATTAAATTTAATGAGATAAGGGGTTTATAATAAGAGCAGATATAAGTAGAATTGATATCTTTATACCCGCAATCTTTTAATAGTGAAGAAACAAATAATTTATACTTATTATTTCTAGGAAGCTTCTCAAGTTTATTATTTTTTAAATCAAATTTAAAATTAGATCTAATTGACTTTACTCCACTTATCATAATTAAAGTTTGATTATCATTTAGTAAATAGTACGCATAGTCTTCAGGGAAAACTGGTAAATAAGAGTTTATACTAAGATTTTTAACTTTTCTTGGAAACCAATCATATGTAATTAATGGAAGTATTTTTCCTGAATCATTATAAATAATATATAAATCTTGAGGATAATCTTTTATATAATTTAATTCTTCTCCTTTTGCTAAAATTGCTTTTTCTCTAGACTTAAAAAATAAAGTGAATTTTTTATCATGAGATATCATTTTGCCAATATTGAAAACTTCTTCTATATTTTTTTTGTATGGGTTTGATTCATTAGTATTACCGTTCATGTTAAAAGAAATAACAAAGAAAAGAATATATAATAAGAATTTTTTCACAAAATTAATTTATTTTTTTTTTGTGAAAATTTCTTGTTTAAATTGTGACTTAATTTAAGCTGTTAATAAAATCTTCTACTGATTTCAAAAGCTTTTTATCATATTCCATCATATGGTTGTCATATTTTGAAAAATAAAAATATTTAGGCTCATTTGCTAAATCATAAATTTTTTTACCCATATAAAATGGAACCAAATTATCAACTTCACCGTGCATAACTAAAATAGGGCTTTTTATATTTTTAATTTTTTTATCACTTTCATATTTATCCTTAAGTAAAAATTTTATTGGTAAGAACGGATACTTTTCTTTGCCAGCATCAACCATAGAAGTAAACGGTGATTCTAAAATTATACCAGCAAAATTTTTATTTTGTGCAATTTCAATAGCAACTGCGGTTCCCAAAGATTCTCCGTAGATAATTATATTTTTTTCTTTAATACCATTTGATTTTAACCACCTAACTGCACTTGCAGCATCTTCATAAAGTCCTTTTTCTGTTGGTTTTCCTTTGTTACCACTAAAACCCCTCCAAGCAACAATAAGAAAATTAATATTTATATTATTAAAATGATTTATTTTATGAATTCTGTTTTGTAAAGATCCTGCATTTCCATGTAGAAAAAGAATAGTTTTATAATTACTAACATCTTTTTCATGATACCAAGATGTAAGCTCAATGCTATCCTGA
>Ga0209709_10001789_pt1 | contig 19447 bp, 23 predicted proteins | sample ArcticOcean_MG_C_2_FD_187435 | JGI IMG/M metagenome (GOLD analysis project Ga0209709, IMG submission 187435) | Marine microbial communities from western Arctic Ocean - ArcticOcean_MG_CB4_136 (SPAdes) (version 2) | ecosystem: Environmental > Aquatic > Marine > Oceanic | place: Arctic Ocean... | reverse complement strand
GCCCCATACCTTGGGCCATGCAATACCAGACGTGTGCGTAACAATGTCGCTGACAATTTGATACCGAGCGCGATCTCCATCGGCGACCGGCGATCCACATTCCGAACAAAACTTTGCCGAGATCGTCGGCAATTCCGCTTCGCACTCTCGACAGAATCCGTTCGCTGACGCCCCCCGACGGTCACGCTGATCGCCAGAGGTTAGCCCGTTGCATGGCCTCGCTTCCTCGTCGCTGCGATCAGCCAACGCCCCACGGCATCGAGGGCTGGCTAGGTCAGGTTGCCGCGAACGATCGACACGCCGCTGTGGGCTTCGACTCCGTCTTGGGGTTCGATGCTGATGTCGACAGCCACGACGTCGTAGGCCGAGCGATCGAAGTCATCGGGCACATCGAATGACCCGGGATTGGACAGGTCGTCCACGACGCCAAGGGTCTGGATGATCTCGATCTCGCCGTCGGTGACACCAATGAGCCAGAGCTCGAGGTCATTGCCGTCGGCGGCGGAAGGCAAGTCAGAGAGTTCGAACCGAACCACTTCGTCCTCACCATCAGCAAGCAGCGTGACGTTGGCCGAACGGCCCTCGCCCACCGGATCGAAGTCGGGACCGTCTCCGAGATACAGAAGTTCGGCCGAGGCGACTTCAACATCGGTCGAATCGGAGCCATTCGTGAGAACAACAGCGAAGCCGGCGACTAGCGCAATAGCTGCAGCCGCAGCGGTCCAACGGATCGCGGTTTGACGACGCCGGGAGCGAAGATCGATGACCGGAGCAAGGGTTTTCTCAGCAGCAGCGGCGATGCCACCCCACACACTGTCGGGCGGCGTTTCCAGCTGGAGATCATCGGCAGACATCGAGCGAAGGATCGCGTCGAGCTCGGCCTCTTCGGCGTTGAGATCGAAGTCGTTATCGTCAGACATTCTGGTTCTCCATGTGCGCTCGAATCCGGGCGAGTCCTCGCCGGATGTCGGATTTCACGGTGCCCAACGGGAGGTTCGTTCTCACGGATATCTCTGGATGGGTGAGACCTTCAAAATAGTGAAGTGTGAGGATTTTTCGGGGACGTTCGGGGAGGGTGCGCAACGCGTCGGCGACGAGCAGTCGGTCTCCCGTTGTCTCCGCTTCGCCTTCGCGGCCGAGGTCCTCGGTGGATTCGGGCGCCCGACGGTCGCTATGGCGCTTCTCAGAGCGGATCGAATCGATGATCCGGTTCTTGGCAATCGCAGTGAGCCAAGCGGCCAAGTTTCCCTTGGACGGCTCGAACCGTTGTCGTGCCCGCCAGGCACTGAGGAACACTTCTTGGGTCACATCGTGGGCGCGTTCCGGGCCGAGGGCCCGTGAGCAGAACGTGTAAATCATCGAGCCGTGGGCGTCATAGGCCTGCCGCAGCGCCGATTCGTCTCCGGTTACGAAGGCAGCATCGGCTGCGGGGACTCCGTTCATCTCGGCCATGTTCACCACCGCATCGTAGTGCAGTGGCTCGGCGGGCGGCCTCTCGAGAAACGTTGTGTTCATAGTGGTGCTCAGTGGGTAGAGACCGACGAACGCCCCGACCCCTGGAGGAGGGGTGGGGCCGAGGACGTTCGTCGGTGGGCGGCGTAGTTACGCCGGGGGGAGCAGGACTGCGTCGATGACGTGGACGATGCCGTTAGAGGCGGCAACGTCAGCGGCGATCACAGTGGCGGTGTCGTTGATGACAACGCTTCCGTCGACCACGCTGATGTTGATCTCTGCACCGTTCACAGTTGCGGCGGCTTGGCCGTCGAGGCTGATAGCAGTAGCGGCATCTACTTCGCCGGCAACGACGTGGTAGGTGAGGATGCTGGCGAGGTCATCAGAAGCGAGGAGTTCCTCGGCGGTGAGGCCAAGGGACTCAAGCGCCGCAGCGAACGCATCGTCAGTCGGAGCGAAGACCGTGAACGGGCCCTCACCAGAAAGGGTGTCGACCAAGCCGGCAGCCTGAACGGCAGCAACAAGGGTCGTGAACTCATTGGCGACAGCCACATCAACAATCGTTCCGGGCTCTGCTGCTTCTTCCTCAGCCATGTCGTCCTCGGGGGCTTCGGTGGTGGTGGTGCTGCTGTCAACTTCGTCGTCATCGCCACAGGCTGCGGCGAGCAGCGAGAAAGCGAGGAGGGCGGACAGGAGACGCAAAAAGCGTTTGGACATAACTGGTTCCTTCCAGGGGTGATGTACAACCACTGCTACGAATCGAGCGGCGCTGTCAGATGCGCTCAGACGCAGATTTATTCGATTCCTGCGACCGCTCAGTCACTGGTCGGAGCGGTGGTGTCGAGCCAGTCGTCCATGCACTGCCAGTACGCGTCGATCTGCTCCAGCACATTTCCGGAATCGGCCCTCAACGTGGCCGCCGGGATTCGCCAGAGCCGCACACGAACCGGCGATTGGAACGGGACCGCGTCCGCGATCGCTCGGAATGACCCGGCGTGCTCCAGTCCTTTGTGGGCGACAAGAACCACATCATGATTCGGTGCTCCTTGGAGCAGCGCCATCAGGCCGCCAGGACGAACAGGCAGGAGATACTTCAACCGCAGTCGAACGTTGCGGTCCGGACTCTCCTTGGCCAAACGGGCAAAAACTCTTTCCGGGTTTACTGCCGAACGAAACGTCCCTTCCGGGAAAATGACAAGCGCAGCATCGCCAGCCGTCGACGCGAGGGTTCGAATCTCGCCAAGTTCTGCTTCACCGTCACCGCTGGAGCGGTCCACGAAATGGTTCGGCTGGCGGTAACCGTAGATCCCAAGGCACGGGTCGAAGCCGAGCTCGCGCTTCAGCACATGGCGCGTTGGGCGCCGCCCCGACGAACGAAGCAAGAACGTGGGCAACAGCGCATCGAAGAAACTCGCATGCTGGGCGGCGACGATCACTCTCCCTTCGGTGGGGACCTCTGGATTCTCGATCTCAAATTGCAGTCCGAGCCAGCGACGGGCCGCGCTTGTCATTGAACTCGCCCACCAGTCCTGGATCGAGCGATGAAGCCGCTGCGACCACGGCCGCCCCACGGAATGGCCGAGGCCAGTCGTCAACCAAAGAACCCCGGCCGCCCCGATTCCGATCCACTCGAGCACGACGTAGTTCGTGGCCATCAGAACCAGCCGAGATTTCGGGAAGTCGCGCCTGGCCTCGCCGATGTCGACCGCGATCGCGATCGCTAAGAAGAACGGCGCCGCGATCAACAGGAAGGGAGCGACGCAAAATAGCGCAGCGGCCAACGAGGCCCGCTTCGCTTGTCCTCGCCGACGATTCAAGCGCACAACCAATTTTACGGAATGGAGCCCACCTGCAGATGCATCGACTTCTGATGTTGCGCCGCATGCCGCTCGCCGTTCTGTGACCCTTCGGCCCTCTACTTACCCCGCAGATCGGCCATCCGCTCGTCGACGACCGCGTCGATCCGGGCGCTGACATCGGGAATCTCGGAGCGCATCGTTTCGAAGTCCCATGGCATCATCCACGCGAGATCAACACGGGTCTTGGCGGTGACCCGAGCGTTACGACGGGCGTCGGCCAGCACGCCGATCTCGCCGAAGAACTCACCAGGCCCTAGATCGGCCACGTGTTTGAAGTCTCGATACACCTCGACAGCACCCTCGAGCACCACAAAGAACTTGCAAGCAAAGTCGCCTTGCTTCGCCAGGCTGGAGCCCGCCACCATCTCGACTGACTGGAACATCCCGGCCACCATCTTGAGATCGTTGTCACCAATGCCTTGGAACAGCGAAAGGGATTACAATCGTTTGATGTCCATCAGTGCACCTTTCGAGCCTCGTTCGCAGGACACGCTAGCCGTTTCCCTAGTAGGCATGCCCGTGCCATCTAAGGCGCCGGTTCGACCACAGGAAGCGACAGGCGAGCGAGGGACAGCTGGACAAGCGGTCCAATCGAGACCAGGAACCAGATCGTCCCCCATCCCACCGACCCGCCAAGCAAGTGCCCAGCAGCCAAGGCAGCGGCCTCCACGGCAAGCCGAGCCTTCCAGATGATGACTCCCCGCCGCCCTAGCGCGGCCATCATGCCGTCGCGCGGTCCCGACCCGAGGCGAACTCCAAGGTAGAGGCCCGAGCCGACCGCGATCACCGCGGGACCAGCGAGCGTGGCTGCGGCCCGACCAATCGTCGATGTCGGATCGTCGAACATCCATAAGGTGGCGTCGACTGCGACTCCAATCACGAGCACGTTCGCGACGGTCCCGATCCCGATCGGTTCGCGAAGCAGAGCCATCACTGCAACAAGACACGCGCCGACAACGATGATCGCCGTTCCGATGCTGAGCGGCGATTGTTCTTCGATGCCCTGGTGCAGAACATCCCACGGCGGCAGGCCGAAGTCGCCCATCAAGATCATCGCTATCCCGACACCAAAGATCCAGAGCCCGACCAGGAGCCGAGGGATTCGGCGAAGCTGAACGACCCGGAGCACCGGCGGAGCCTATCCGTGGTACCCGAAGCGGCCTCAAACCCCCTGGTGACAGCTCTGAGAACCGCATTAGCCGGACTCCAACCAGCTACCTGACGGGGATTAGCCAGCCGGTCGGACGGTGTTCACATGAACACCACACGCAGCCGCGAGGCACGAGGCGTTTGATGCCCTTCGGCACCCGCACCACCAGGCGCGCCCGCCGTTCGCTCCGTCGGCTCAAGACTCTTCGGGAATCAGAATCGCGGCGAGATCATCAGCGTCGGGGAGACCGTCGAGCGGCCCGATCATCGTCAGCTGATCGTCGGCCTCGAGCACGAGTTCGTCGTCGGTCCGAATCACAGCCCCATCGCGACGCACGGCCTCGAGGTGGAAACCGGCGGGAACCGACAAGTCGCCCACCACTCGGCCCACCAACGCGCCAGTTCCGAGCTCCAGCGCGAGCAAATACTGCACAATCGACAGCTCGGGCAGCAACGCCTGTTTGACCTCGGTTTCGTAACCAGCCTCGGCCATCGACTCACCAACATCAGAGTGCAGATAGGCGGCCAATTCGCCGGCCAAACGAAGCGCCCTTCCGGGGCTCTCGGAGCAGCCAGCCAGGAAGAACAACGCCGATACCCGTTCTCCGTGGCCACCCCAAGCCGACGGAATGAGAATGCCGTCGGACGCTGCAGCCCGAGCAATCACGAGATGGTCGTCGGAAGAATCGAAGAAAGCGACCGGCGTCGCCGTTGGGTGGCGTTCCGACGGCTGAATCCACAACGATCCGGTCTCTAAGAACCGTCGTGAAATCGCTTCGGGCGGCACGCCGATACGACGACCGAGCACGGCGGCGGCACGGGTCGCGGCCTCGGAGATGTCGGCCTCCTCCGGGATACTGATCACGGCGGCTCGGGCGATGAGGCCCGGGTACTCGTCGTCGGCTCTGAGGCCATGGCTCTGTAAGGCCGCGCTGATCTCCCGATCGAGCGACCGATCGGCCGAGCGCCCCCAGCGCTCGAACACATGGCGGATCGCCCCAGGCCGGGAGGAACGACTCTTCCCATAGAAGCGATACCAACCGAGCGCGGTGGCGATCGCGGCCGCCACCAACACGAGGGCTAGAGAACCGAGGGCGATGATGAGATAGACGGAGACCGCGATGCCAAAGAGTTGGAGATAGGGGAACAACGGCGCCCGGAACTGTGGGGCGTAGGACTGGATCCCGCTGATCCTCAACACGATCACCGCCAGGTTGACGAGCCCAAGCGTGAGCAAGACGAAGGCGCTCGCCAGCTTCGCAATCGCGACTGCGTCAAACGCGACGACAACAGCCGCCATACCCACGCCGGTCACCAAGATCCCCAGGGTCGGGGTCCGGAACCGATTGAGCCGACCGAACCGCTCCCCCATGAGACCGTCTCGACTCATCGCCATCGGATATCGCGCCGCCGCAAGGATCCCCGCGTTGGCCGCCGACGCAAACGCGGCGAGAGCAGCAATCACCACGAAGACCGCACCGGTTGATCCCATGACCGCTTCGGCGGCGGTGTGGATCGGCGCAAGATCGGCGTGTAATACATCGGCGGGCACGGCGGCGATCACCACCAGCACCGCCAGCGTGTAGAGCGTGGTGCCGACCAGCAAAGACAACATCATGCCGAGAGGGATCGTCCGCGACGGATTCTCGATCTCCTCCGCCGCGCTCGCAACCTTGGTGAGTCCCCCATAAGACACAAACACCAGGCCGACCACGGCGATGATCCCCGAGGAACCGGCCTCAAAGAACGGCTCGAGCGTGCCCGCGCCATCACCGATCTCGGGAACACCAGCGACAAGAAACCAGCCCATCACGGCCAACACGAACGCCACGAGCACCAGTTGGAGCGAAGCGCTGCTCTTGGATCCGAACAGGTTCACCAAGGTAAAGACGGCGATGAGGGCGAGCGCTGTCGGCTTGGCTGGCACATCGGATACAAGGGAGAGATACGCACTCATCCCAACGAGAGCAAACGCGTCCTTCAACACCAGCGACAGCCAGGTGCCGATCCCTGCGATGGTCCCGACCGCAGGGCCAAGGGCCCGTTCGAGGAAGTAGTAGGCACCACCCGCTCGTGGCATCGCCGCACTCAGTTCCGCCACACTCAGCATCGCGGGCACAGCCAAAAGTCCGGCCAAGAGGTACGCGAGCACCGCGGCGGGACCGCCCTTCGCCGCAGCCAGACCTGGCAGCAAGAACAGGCCTGAGCTGAACATCGCGCCCGCACTGAGAGCGAAGACATGGCGAAGGCTCAGCGATCGCTCGAACCCGCCCTCACTCGTCGCCATTGCCAACCCTAGCCAACGGCCTCTCGCTCAGCCTGCAGAACTCTGGGCTCCGTAGTCAGTCATTCTCCCGAGAGAGCTGCAGTCGACACTGAATCATCAGGGTTTCGTCGTCACGTGGGTCGCCGAGATCGTCGAGCCCGGCTTCACATGTGGTCATGGCTCGCAGCGCCGCCGACCTGGAATTCGCTCTCGTCCGGCCGCCCACTTCCGGTGTGACCTTCAACTAAAATCCGACAACCGTGTCTCCATCGACCCGCTCACCGCCGGATCGCTACTCGGACCGAGACGATCGAGGGTCTGGGCGGTGGGTTCGAGAACCCGACACCCATCGGCCGATCCAATTCGGCCATCGAGCCCAGGTCGTGGCTGCGGTGCCGACCAGATGCGCCGTTGATCCACGACCAGCCGGTTGATTGGTACCACTCGCGTGCGCCGGTTGGGCTCGTGCCGTAGACCTCGACGCCCATGAGTCGCCGAGCAATGGGCGCCTCGATCAGTTGCGTCAGGAGACGGGGTCGACGAATCGGAACGGGTCGCCGCACCCCTCCTTGCAACCGCAGCTCGAGATCACCAGCAATGACCGCTGTGGTGCGGCGACCCGCGTTGGCTGCGAACTCGACAACCTCGACCCGGTCGAATTCATAGATTGTCGTGATGTAGTCCGCTGCTACTCCAGTGGAGGCGAGCAGTGTGCGGTTGTTGTCAGCATCGAGCCACATCACATCTGAGAATGGGCCCACGGGCGTCTGTTTCCAGCAGCCCACGACGAACTGGTCGCCGCTCTCAAAGGCCACAGAGGAAATCGTTCCCACGACCGACTCTTTCGTGGTCATCGCTGAGCTCCTGCAAGTGACGCGCAAGCACGAGAGGTAATTCTCGACTCATGCGATCAACACAACGAAACGTACACCCCTGACTGGAGGTGCCAAAAGCACGAGATTTCTCAGCTGCTCCGAACCAGTCGGCCCGGGCGGGCACCGGTGTCTTCATCGTTGCGGCGGGTCACTTCGCCGGCGACGAGTGTGGCGAGGTAGCCGGTCACCGGCTGGATAAGGCGACTGCCACCGCCGGGGAGATCTTGGTGCGCGCGGGGTTTACCGACATTGATGTTGGCGTGGTCGATCACGTTGATGTCGGCTCGTTTGCCAACGGTGAGCGAGCCGCGGTCGTCGAAGCCGTAGAGCGCGGCGTTGCCAGCGGTCTGCTTGGCGACGAGGAACTCGATCGGGATCTGCTCGCCGCGTTGACGGTCACGGGTCCAGAACCCGAGCTGCGTGCTGGGCATCGTGCCATCGCAGATCAGTGTGACGTGGGCACCAGCATCGCTGAGGCCGGTGACCGTGGCCGGATGTAGCAGCATCTCGCGGAGCACGTCTTGGCTGTCTTTCGCGTCGACGATGCCGACCGAACCCATCGCTTGGCCCTCGTCCTCCAACAGGAAGTCGTAAAGCACCTCGAGGATGTCGGCACCGTCCGCCGCGCGAGCCGCCAGCATCTTGTCCATCGTCGGCTCGTAGTCGACGGGATCCGTGAGCGGATAGGTGACCGGCGCAGCCTGCTGGAACAGGTTGTAGACGTTGCTCATGGAGCCCGGCTCTTCGACGGGCACGTCGCCCTCACTGAGGATCGCGGCCCGAATTTCCGGCTTGCGCATCTCGACCACGCGGTCGGCGAGCGGCAGGTGGACGAGACGCATGTAGGTCGGTCGGCGCTGGAAAGCGTGATACCCGGACAAGCCGGTAACGAACCCAATCGGACGTGACGACACCTGGGGTCGGAGATCGGCACCAGAGGCGTTGGCGGCATCGGTGAGGTCGAGCAACTCGCGCCAGGTGTCGGGCGGATAGTCGGGCGACTGCACAAGCGTGAAGGTGACGCGACAGCCGGTGTCCTTCGACACCTTCGCCATCAGCGCGTGTTCTTCCTGCAACGTGAAGGGTTCTCCACCGAGGCGTTCGAGCTGGCCGACGGTCCCCGAGGGGATCAGTTCGAACACGCCTTCCCCCGCGGAGACCATGGCCGCGCAGATGGCGCGGAGCTCTTCGAAGGGGGCGAATGTGCCGGGTACCGGCTTCCCCCAGAGGGCGCGATGGCCAATCGTGCGTGAGGTGGTGAAGCCGACGGCACCCGCCTCGATGGCCTCCGCGACGAGGCGGCTCATCTCCGCGATGTCCTGTTCGGTTGCGTCGAGATTGTCGGTGCCCCGATCGCCCATCACGTAGTAGCGCAGCGCGCCGTGAGCGATCTGCGCACCAATGTCGAGGGCGTACTCGCGGTCGGCGATGTAGTCGAGGTACTCAGGGAATGTCCCCCACGCACCCCAGTCCATACCTTCGTAGAGCGCAGTGCCGGGGATGTCCTCCACCCCCTCCATCAGCTCGATGAGTTCCTTCTCACCGCCGGGAGCGACCGGCGCAAAGCCCACGCCACAATTTCCCATCACCGCGGTGGTGACACCGTTCATTGACGACGGCGCCATCTCACTGTCCCAGCTGATCTGACCGTCGTAGTGAGTGTGGACATCAACCCATCCAGGGGTGACGAGCGCACCATCGGCATCGATGGTCTCGTGCGCCGGATCGGTGATCGACTCGCCGACTTCCACGATCTTTCCGTTGGCCACAGCCAGGTCGCCGGTGAACGGTGTGCCGCCCAACCCGTCGACGATCGTTCCGCCCTTGATCAGCTTGTCCAACATGGTGGTCCCCTTTGGCTTCGCGATCGACGGTAGCGCTCTCGCCCCACCCGGCCACCAAAGCTTGCTCACCGGCCATGCATCCGTGAGAGTGAGCCTCATGTTTGATGTTCTCCCCGATCGAGTGCCCTGGTACATCGTCGGCCCCGGCTTGGGCTTCCTCATTGTTGGCCTCTTCGTCATGGCGAATCAGCCGCTCGGGGCGAGCGGGGCCTAAGTCCAGACCTCGGGCTTGCTCCGCCGCCGCGACGGCATCGCGGTGTGGCGCGTTTGGTATTTCGTGGGCATGTTTGTTGGTGGCCTCATGGTCACGCAGGTGCTCCGCGAGGGCAGCGAGGTCCGGTCCGGCTATGACGCACTACAGGACGTATTGCCGCTCGGACCAACAATCGTTCTCGTCTTTGCCGGAGCAACCCTGCTTGGATACGGCGCCGCCGTGGCGGGCGGTTGCACCTCCGGCCATGGCCTCTGCGGCACCGCCCAACGAAGTCCCGCGAGCTTTGCCGTCACCGCCACCTTTATGACGACCGCGATCCTCACAACCCTTGTTCTCCGCTTCGCAACGGGAGGCGACCTATGAAGCTGAACCTGATCGGACTGCTGTTCGGGGCACTCTTCGGTGGACTGCTCGCTGGCGCTCAGCTCCACGAGTACGACACCATCCACGCGATGCTCCGCCTCGACGAGCCCGACGTCTTCCTCCTCATGGGCTCGGCCATCGCCGTCTCCGCACCCCTGCTCTGGCTCATCGAACGACGGGGCATGAAAACACCGTTTGGCGGCGAGTTCTCCCTCTCGCGGTCGATGCCGCAGCGCCACCACATCAAGGGCGGTGCCTTGTTCGGCATTGGCTGGGCGATCGCTGGCACCTGCCCCGCCCCCGCCCTCGTCATGGTCTCGTCGGGCGCGCTCCTCGGGCTCATCGCCATCCCCGGTATCTTCCTCGGCCTCCATATTCACGAACGGGAGAGCCAAAATCAGCTCCACGTAGGCGACGGCGAACACCGCAACCTTCAACCCACCGGCAAATAGCTCAAGACCGAAGCGTTAGAGCCCCAACATCTCCGCAGAGACCGGGTTCTTGCCGCCGACCGATCCAGTCGATGAGATCGGCCGGAAACCGAAGAAGCCACCACCGGTGACGTAGGTGTGTCCGGTCGGATCCTTCTTCGGGTCTTAGTGCGCCTTCACCGCGGCCGTATGGGCGCCGGAGCGCATGTAGTCCAGCGCCGAGTCGCCCGACTCCCAAACCGAAAGCGTGCCCACGAGCAGCTGAGGAATGTTCGAGAACGCGGTGCCCCAGATGGTGTTCTCGGCAGTCAGGAACTGCGATTCGAGCCCGTTGTTGACCTTGAGGAAGGGCACAATCATGCGGAAGTAGGCGGTGCCAATGGTGACCGCGACCGTTGGACCGTCGCCTTCGGTGCCCTCCGCTGCAGCTTCGTGCACGGGCTCGCCTTCGAGACCCGGCCATACCCCCACGGCGCGAAAGAGTTCGAGACGCAGAGTCCAACCCTCCGCGAACACGGTGCCGGTGCGATCTTCGGCGAGGAACCGGTCAAGCGCGTTCTCATCCTCCCAGCACGCCACCATTGTCTCTCGACTGAGCTGCGGCCGAGGGAGCGCACCATCATGGAAGGGGGCGCTGATGCCGTTCCGAGCTGGCAGTAAGCCGGGCACGGTCTCGGGCCCGGGCGTTTTTCGACGGATGGCCTTCAGCGGGCTCGTATTGGCCAGATGTGCGCTGAACAACATGTAACCGGCCTAGCTCGGAACGAACTCAGTAAGGTCACCGGGATGGTTGACACCTGGATCGTGGGAACACATCAGACCGATTTCGCTCGCGTTCTTGCGAGAGAAGACGCCGACATCTCCGACCTCACCCGTGAGGTCGTGCGTGGGGTGCTCGATGATGCGGGCGTCGCTCCGAGCGAGGTCGACAGCATCCATGTCGGTAATGCATTCGGTCAGCTCTACACCGGTCAAGGCCACCTTGGAGCAATGCCAGCGACAGTTGTTCCCGAGCTGAGCGGTGTTCCGGCCATGCGTCACGAGGCCGCCTGTGCATCGAGCTCCATCGCGGTGCTTTCGGCCATGGCCGAGATCGAGGCGGGTCGCTACGACTGCGTCCTGGTTGTCGGCCTCGAACAAGAGAAGACCATGCCGTCCGCTGAAGCGGCTCGCACCCAGCAAGCCGCAGCCTGGGTAGGCCACGAAACCGAGGGCGTCAACCTCATCTGGCCTGCCACGTTCGACGCCATCGCGGCCGAGTACGACCGCCGGTATGGCATCGACGACATCCATCTCCGCGCCATCGGCGAGCTCAACCTCATAAACGCGAAGGCGAACCCACGGGCCCAAACCCGCGGCTGGAATCTGGGCCCCGAGAGCTTCGGCGACGACGACCACGCCAATCCCGCCGTCACTAATCATCTGCGCCGCAACGACTGCTGCCAGATCACCGACGGCGCGGCCGGAGTACTCCTCGTGTCCGATCGATGGCTCGCCGATCACGGCCAGGCGCCGCGAGCGCGGATCGCGGGCTGGGGCCACACCACTGTCGGACTCCCGCTCGATCAGAAGCTGGTCGACTCCGTCAACGAGCCCTACGTCATGCCCCATGTCCGCACCGCGATCACCGACGCCCACCGCCGCGCCGGGCTCGACGACATTGCCCAAATCGACGCGGTCGAAACCCACGACTGCATGACACCATCCGAGTACATGGCGATCGACCATCTCGGCATCACAGCGCCCGGCGAGAGCTGGAAGGCCATCGAAGACGGCCGTATCGCCCGCGGCGGCACCATCCCCGTGAACCCCAGTGGTGGTCTCATCGGGGGCGGACATCCCGTCGGCGCGACCGGCGCTCGGATGTTGGTCGACGCCACCCGGCAGGTCTCTGATAACGCCGGCGACTACCAGATCGACGATGCCCAGCGGGTGCAGACACTCAACATCGGCGGCAGCACCGCCACCACCGTGTCATTCGTCGTCGAGCGCGTCAGCTAACGCCCGACACGTACACCCAACGCCCCTTGTGGCGTCGGAACGTGCTCCGTTCATGGAGCACACCGATGCCAAGTGGACCCTCATAGTGCGCCTTGAATTCGACCACACCGTCGGTGTCGAGCATCCGTCCGTCCACGGAGTCGACGATCTCCAGCCGAACCCAGCGGAGCGACCCGTCGAGGTCGACTGTCGCTGGTCGCGTCTCCGGTGCCCACGACGCAAGCAAGTAGTCCGAGCGCCCAAACACAAACGCCGTGAAGCGCGAACGCATCAGGGCTTCCGCAGTAGCGGCGTTGCCGCCATTCAGGATCGGGCCACAACACGTCAAGTGTGCTTCACCACCGCACGGACAGTTCTTGGTTGTCGATGCCACGGCCGCAGCCTAGGAAGCTTCGCGAGCGGGTGAATGCGATGCAGAGTCGAGCCGAAAACAGCACGACCGTCAGGGACACCTTGGTCACTACGTTTCGCTCCAGTACTCCGGTCTCCAACCGCTAAGTCAACCACGGCGCTTCCGCCAGCAAGGGGCGTGTCGTCGCTCTCCACTGAGGACAGCGATTAGCGGTCGCCGCCCGGGTGGCGCCGAGTCCGCCGCCGCCCGCTTTCGCGCGACCGTTTCGGCGCGGCGGGGTCCCAGTGCAGCGCCAGCACATGGCGCGGCTGCGAAATGCCTTTGAGCATGACGAGCCGCTCGGCCGCCACGCCGTCGGCCACCGGTTCGGTGAGTATTATTTCGTGGGGCTTCGCGATCTCCAAGAGTCGAGCGGCGACCGTGACCACCTGGCCGAGCACATCGTCGTGATCGTGGACCGCGTCACCCTGGTGGATGCCGATGCGGATGGGCGGTAGCTCGGACCCTTCGGTTCGTTCGATCTTGCAGAGTTCCTGGAGCGCCACCGCACATGAGACTGCGTGGCCGGGATCGTCGAACCGCACGCAGAAACCATCGCCCTGCGTGCTGACTTCCTTGCCGCCGTGTTCGGCCGTGACACTGCACACCATTCGGCAGTGGTCGGTCACGAGGGCGGCCCACACATCGTCGCCGAGCCGTTCGTTTGTTCGCGCACTGCCGCTGAGGTCAGTGAACATCGCGACGACATGGCGCACACCGGTGGGTGTTTGCATCGCCCGCTGGCGGCGACGACGACGGCTGCCGGGCATGAATCGACCAATCACGACCGCGCCGTGCATGGCCACGGCAGTGCCCCACAGCAGCCAGAACCACACCGGGAAGAAGTCGAGGGTGATCGCGTTTCCCGGCGTGCGCGCGTAGTCCTTCAAGTCATCGACCGTGCTATCGGTGAGCATCCCCCAGACGAGCGAAGTCGACGAACACGCCGAGAGATAGATGAGGGCGTGGGTCACCCATCGGCCGAGCACGGCCAGGGGTGCACGACACGGGGCCGCATGGCCCTTGACGACCACTATGAGTGGCTGCCAATATTGCTACCCGTGACTTCGGTCACGCCCAGCAAGAACTCCCTGGGTGGAGGCAATGGTTCCGCTACCCAGGAAATGACGAGAACCCGGCGCCCGGCGATAAATCCGCCGGGCGCTGCCGCGTTCAGCCCTCGTTCGCACGCCGCTAGCGTTTGGCGCATGCGTGTTCTTGAACTCTGGCGATACCCCATAAAGTCAGTCGGCGGTGAGCCGCTCACCGAAGCCGAGATAACCGAAACCGGGATCCGTCACGACCGCGGCTGGGGACTCGTCGACGATGTCACCGGCAACGTGCTCACTGCTCGTCGTGAACCAAAGCTCCTGTTTGGCAACGCCCGCGTGGTCGACGGTGCGCCGGTGGTCACTACCCACGACGGCCGGGAACTTCATTCGAGCACCGACCTCTCCGAATGGCTAGAGCGCCCCGTCACGCTGGCGACCGCCGCGGGCGAAGAGGGCGGTACCTACGAAGTTCCGCTCGACTTCGAAAACGACGATGGCTGGGTGAGTTGGCAGGGCCCTGGCGATGCCTGGCACGACTCGTCGGTCAGCCGCGTTTCGCTCCTATCCACCGAGTCACTCGGCGGCTGGGACATCCGCCGCTTCCGATCCAATGTGTTACTCGAGGGGCGCGGCGAGGACACACTCTTGGGTGCCGAAGTCGACCTGGGTGAGGCGAGGCTCGGCGTGATGAAACAAATCGATCGCTGTGTGATCGTCACCCGACCCCAACCCGGGCTGCCCCGCGATCTCGACGTGCTGCGGACCATCAACGCCGACCATGGCACTTGCCTATCGGTCGGAGCACTCGTGGTCACCCCGGGCATCGTCCGCGTTGGCGACGAGCTGCGGAAGTGAAAGTTCTCGCCGCGCTCACGGCCCTGATCCTGATTGCCGCGGGGTGCGGAGACGACGACGCGCCCGATGCCACACCAGTACAGGCCGAAGCGATCGCCAACCTCATCGATGCCGACCTTTCCGACGACGAACAACTCTGCGTCCTCACCGGCCTGATCGACAGCGAAGTCGAACCCGAGTCCGTCATCGACGGCAGCGTGACCGGCGAGGAAGACGCCGAGCTGCTTGCCGTCGCAGTCTCTTGCATCGAAGACCTCGGCTCGATCCCGGCGTTTGTCCAGTCCTTTATCGATGGGGCCGCCCTCGAAGGCGCCGTCCTCACCCCGTCCGAAGCCGCGTGCGCCATACGTGGCATCGGCACCGAAAACGAAGCCGCTGCGATGACCGCTTGTCTCGGCGAGACCTATACTGCACCGGACAACGCCGCCGCATCCGACCTCAGATACGGCGACGACCACACCCTCGATCTCTATTGGGACGCGTGCGCGTCAGGAAACTCGCAGGTATGCGACGACCTCTACGCGGCGGCGCCCACGGGCAGCGAATATCTCGAGTTTGCGCGTACCTGCGGCAACGAGCGGCCCGACTCGGTCGGATTTCGCTGCTTCGACGAGCTCGGCTGAGCTCTACTCGCCTTTCGGCGGACGGTAGAAGATCGTCAGCTGGGCAATGGCCGCGGCAACGCCACCGCCCGCCGCAATCAGCAGCCCGGTAATGCCATCGAGATCCTCGATGAGTTCCAACTCATGGTCGAGCGAATACTCACCCGGGCCGGCGGTGGCGATACCAATCGCGACGACGGCGAGGATGAAGTTGTATTCCCAGCCTCCCGACACGATGAAGAAGCCACTGGAACGATGGACGGTGTATCCGGCCACAATCATCAGGGCAACAAACGCCAGGCCGGCAAACGGGGTCAACAGACCAAGCGCCAGCAACAGGCCCGCTCCGACCTCGGTGGAGGCGGCCAACACGGCATGAAACTTGCCGGGCCGCATTCCCATCGAATCGAACCAGCCGGCGGTGCCCGGAATCCGGCCACCTTTGAAGAACTTTCCGTAGCCGTGAGCAGCCATCGTGAGACCGATCGCCACACGAACGATCAAAGTGCCCAAGCTGACTGCGTCCGGATCAAGCATCGGCTCAGCGGCAAGAATTGCGAGTTCCATCTTTCCCCCAATGTGCAGGGGCCCAAGGCCCCGCGTCAGCCGGCAGTGTAGAAGACTGCCGTCGTGACCGTCCTCATCGCCGCCGCAACGCGAACACCCTTCACTCGCATCGAGGGCGCTCTGGCCGGCTGGCACCCCGTCGATCTGGCCGCCGAAATGATGAACGCCGCGCTCGACCGCGCCGGTCTCACCGCCAGCGACCTCGATGATATTTGGGTTGGCTGCGCCGAACCCGTCGGGGCCCAAGGCGCCAACATGGCCCGGGCCGCCGCGCTCGCCGCCGGCTGGCCCGAAGAGATCGGTGGCCAAGTGGTCGACCGGGGCGCCACCAGCGGCGCCGCCGCGCTCCACGCTGGTTACGCGGCGATTGCCTCAGGCACCGCTACCACCGTGATGGTTGTTGGCGTGTGCGGCGCCACCACCGTGCAGCCGGGCGCCGCCGCACTCGGACGCATCTACGGCCGACCGTGGGGCGACCGTCCCGCGGCCCGAGTCGAAGACAGGGGCGGCCTTCTCCCCACACCAGTCCTCGCCGATCGATCGGCCGCCGCCGCCGGCATTGATCGAGCAAGTCAAGAGGCCTGGACCAGCGGGAGCCTTGAGCGACGTCGCCTCTTCAGCAGCGCCGGCATCACCGCCGTGGCGGCCAAGCCCGGTGCCCGAGTGGCGATCCAACGGGCAACCCCGGTCCGGCTCGACGATGTTCGGGACCGGCCCGAAGACCTCGAGGAGATGCCGCCCTCGTTTGATGCTGAGGGCGCCATCACGGGATACACCTTTGCGCCTCCGGCCGACGGCGTGGCCTGTCTCATCCTCACCAACTCTGATGCTGTCGGACCTCGTCTCGTCGCCACTGCTCGGTCCGCCGGCGAGATCCTCGATCCGGTCGGCGGCTGCGAGCGAGCACTCGACGCGGTGCTGTTGCGGGCCGGCCTCGACCGCACAGCGTTAATTCGGGTCGACATCACCGAGCCCACAGCCGCGGCCGCATTACTCGCGATCGAGCGGCTCGGCATCGATCCGTCGATCGTCAATCCCGACGGCGGCACACTTGCCGTCGGCGACGCCGGGGCCGCAGAAGAGCTCCGTCTTGCCGTCGATGCGGTCGCCGAGCCGGCCATCGGCCTCATCGCCATCCTGTCGTTCGGTCCCGACGGCGCGGCCGCCTCACTCATCGACTGCCCATAGGCTCAACGTCGTGAACGTCGTGAACATCGTGATCGCCATCCTGGTCGCCTACGGGATCATTCGGATGGGCCTGGCAATCTTGCGGGGCCTCGCTCACCCGATCCCCGAACCGCCGCCGGCAGGCGAGCTCCGGAAGGTCAAGATCGCGTACCGCTGCTCCATCTGTGGCGCGGAAGTGCGCATGACAATCGCTCCCCACGAAGACCCCGCGGCACCTCGACACTGCCTCGAAGACATGGATTTGATGGCCCCGATCGAGTAGGTCCCCGCTGTCCACAGGCTGTGGACAAAACGGGGGATAATCACACGCGTGTCATTCCCGCTCGCGTGTCCCACTACTCACGTCCGGCACTCAACAGATCCACCCTCTAGAGTCGGGGGTATGTCGCAGAAGCCAAACAAACACCGAGTCTCAGGCGGACGAGTCACCCCGAAGGGCACACGTCCCGATGGCTACACGCCACAGCAGGTTTCCCACACCGGGCATGAGGATTTGCCGCCAAGTCCTCTGTGGGTTCCCGTGTTGATGTTCGGCCTACTCGGCCTCGGCGTCGTCGTGATTCTGCTCAACTATGTTGGCTCGTTCTGGGACACGTCAAACCCCATCCTGCTGGTCGGACTCGGCATGATCCTGAGCGGCATCATCACCGCCACCCGATACCAATAACTACGGAAGTTATCCACAGGCGACCGAGTCCGCGATCAGTCTTCGAAGTTCTCCCAGTAGCGGCTCGGCATCGGGCCACGCTGGTGCTTGTACTTCGAACGCAACGGCCCCGTGCCGTAGGGAATGTCGGCGGGCGTCGTCATCTGCTGGAACGAGATCTGGCCGATCTTCATGTGCGGGTAGAGCGTGATCGGAAGGTTCGCCACATTACTCAGCTCGAGCGTGAGTTGTCCATCAAAACCGGCGTCCACAAACCCTGCGGTCGAGTGAATCAGTAAGCCGAGGCGTCCGAGGCTCGACTTTCCTTCGATCCGTCCCACAATGTCGTCGGGTACAGCCACCCGCTCAAGCGTGCTGCCCAACACAAACTCGCCGGGGTGCAAGATGAACGGTACGTCCTCCTCCACCTCCACCAGTTGTGTGAGCTCTTCGAGGTTCGTCTTCACATCGATGTGGCTCATCATGTGGTTGCGAAACACCCGGAACCATCGGTCGAGCCGAAGGTCGACGGAAGACGGCTGGAGCCCCTGCGGGTCGAGCGGGTCGATCACGATACGACCCGCATCGATCTGCTCACGAATGGTGCGGTCGGAGAGAATCAACGTTCAGTGGCTTTCAAAGGAGTCGGGACGGCCGATGGGTCGACTTCGACCGGGCCGCTGTGGTCATCATCATCGTTCGGCGAGCGAGCGTCGTCGGCATCGAGCAATTGGAGCTGGGCGCCCTGCGCCTTTCGGGCGCCGTCCGTCCAGTGCGATCGGCACAGGAGGTCATACGTCACTTCGCCTGCGCTCGGTCCGCTGGTATCGCCGACCACCTTGAGAACGCCGGTCACGACCTGCACCCCGTCGACGAAACGGGCGTTGTGCGTGGCTCGACGGCCGCACCAACAGCGGGCCTCCACCTGGATCTCGGTGCGCACATCCGCGAGTTCGAGCATGCGTGCGGTGCCGGGGAACAGATCCCCCTGGAAGCTCGTCAGCAGCCCGAACGCATACACGTCGACCGCGAGCTCATCAACGATTCGCGCCAACTGCTCACACTGGGTCGCCGAATAGAACTGCACCTCGTCACTGATCACCGCATCGACGCTGCCCTGGCGAGCCATACGCCGCCGGACCATCTCAAACAGATCAGTTGCCGGCTCCACGACCTCCGCATCAGCGGACACACCGAGGCGACTCGACACCCGACCCACCGCCCTATCGAGCTGCGTCGTGAGCACCGTTGTCATCCCCCGGGCGCGCAAATTGTGGTGGATCTGCAGGGCCTGTGTGGACTTGCCCGAACCCATGGTTCCAAAGGTGAACCGAAGCTGCGCCATCGGCAGGCGACCCTACACCGACCGCCGCGTCCGGGCACCGGTGAGAACGGTCGCGTTTGTAACGACTGGATCTTCACACCGCCGCCACCGGCACTACCGTCGCAGTGTGCTCGATCAACTTCGGGATCTTCCCCGCGACGACGCCGACCAAACCCGCACCGTCTGGGGCGGCTTCGTCTCATTCCTCGCCATCGCGCTGCTCGTCCACACCCTCAAACGACGACTCGATACCTACCAGCTCGTCGCCTGTCCGATTCCGGCCTGAGCGGCTACAGTCAGCGCTCTTCGCGGGTGTAGTTCAATGGTAGAACATCAGCTTCCCAAGCTGAATACGGGGTTTCGATTAC
>Ga0209709_10001787_pt1 | contig 19451 bp, 16 predicted proteins | sample ArcticOcean_MG_C_2_FD_187435 | JGI IMG/M metagenome (GOLD analysis project Ga0209709, IMG submission 187435) | Marine microbial communities from western Arctic Ocean - ArcticOcean_MG_CB4_136 (SPAdes) (version 2) | ecosystem: Environmental > Aquatic > Marine > Oceanic | place: Arctic Ocean... | reverse complement strand
AAGCAGCATTTATGGCATTATTGATTTCACCAATGATTGTTCCATTAATTATTTCAGGAACAGCAATATTTTTTTTCATGGCAAAAGTAGGATTAGCTGCAACACATACTGGTATTATCTTAGCGCATATCGTTTTAGGAACACCTTTTGTTGTAATCACGGTTACAGCAACATTAACTGGATTTGATCATAGTGTTACAAGAGCGGCTGCAAGCTTAGGTAGCAATCCTGTAAATACTTTTATGAAAATAACATTACCTTTAATTTTACCAGGCGTAATATCTGGCGCATTATTTGCATTTGTTACTTCATTTGATGAAGTTGTAGTTGTTTTATTTTTAGCAGGACTTGAAAATACAACTATTCCTATTCAAATGTGGGTTGGATTAAGAGAGCAGCTAAGCCCAACAATAATGGCTGTAGCGACATGTTTAATTATAATGTCTACTTTAATTCTGGTCACAGCAGAACTTCTTAGAAGAAGATCTGAAAGAATAAGAGGAATTAATAATTAATTAATTTACTGACTCAATAACTGTAGCAATTCCCATTCCCAGACCTATACATTGAGTTGCTAAGGCATATTTTTTATTTTCTCGTCTTAATAATTCTGCTGCTTTACCAGTAATTCTAGCACCTGTTGCTCCAAGTGGGTGTCCAAGAGCTAGCGCTCCTCCATCTAAATTTACTTTTTTTTCATCAATACCTAAATCTTTAATACAAGCTAAAGATTGAGAGGCAAATGCCTCATTTAATTCTACGATATCAATATCTTCAATTGTTAAATTAGCTCTCTTTAATGCTTTTTTAGAAGCTCCAATTGGTCCTAGTCCCATTAACTCTGGCACACAACCTTCAACAGAAGTAGAAATAATTCTAGCCAAAATATTCAAATTATTATCTTTAGCAAATTGTTCTTCACAAATTAAAGTAGCAGCAGCACCATCAGTTAATGGAGATGATGTTGCGGCAGTAATTGTACCATTTTGATCAAAGGCAAGTTTTAAACCATCTAAAATTTCTTGATTAGTTTTTGGCCTTATATTTCCATCTTTAGAACAATTACCTATTGTAGTAATTTCATTATCAAAATTTCCTTTTGACTGAGCGTTAAATGCTTTTTGGTGACTGGATATTGCAAACTCTTGTTGTTCTTTTCTTGTTAAGTTATATTTTTTTGCAACATTTTCTGCTGTTATACCCATTGAAAAATAAACATTTGGATTTTTTGTGCCTGCATAAGGAAAAGGCATAGGATCAAATCCTGCTGTTACGCGTGTCATACTTTCTACTCCTCCACAAATAAACACTTTGCCAGATCCCATTGCAATTTTTCCAGCAGCAATATGTATTGCTTCCATAGATGATCCACACCATCTATCCACTGTCATACCCGAGGTTTTAATATCCATTCCAGTTAAAAAAGTTACTAATTTCCCTATATTAAAACATTGCTCACCTACTTGAAAAGCACAACCAATAACAATATCTTCAATTGAATTTCGATTAACTTTAGATTTAGAAACAAGATTATTTATAACTTCTGCTAATAAATTAACGGGCTTAATATCAATTAATTCTCCTTTTCTTGCCGTTGTGAATGGAGATCTAGAATAACCGGCAATAACTGCTTTATACATTTAATTTGATCCTTAAAACTATACCTTATACATATTTCTTATTTTGGAAATGGTAAAGACTATATAATTGCATTTCTATTTAGTTTAATTATTATAATTTTAATATAAAAAATCATCATTTTAAATCCTATGGAAATTAAAAAAGTCGTAGTTATTGGTTCAGGAACAATGGGCAGTGGTATTGCAGCTCATTTATGTAATGCCAACATTCCAGTCACTTTACTTGATTTAAAAACAGAAATAAGTGAGCAAGCTAGAGATAGAATTCATAAATCAAGACCACCTCTTTTATTAGATAAATCAAAAATAAATAACATTAAAGTTGGTAATATTTTAGATGATTTTAATACAGTAAAAGATGCTGACTGGATAGTAGAAGCTGTTGTTGAAAGAATAGATATTAAACATGATATTTATAAAAAGATATTTAAGGAAAGAAAAAATGGAGCAATAGTATCATCGAACACCTCATCAATTCCTATCAAAGTTTTATCTCAAAATTTATTAGATGAAGAAAAAAAAGACTTTTGTATAACTCACTTTTTTAATCCTGTTAGATATATGGGCCTCTTAGAGATTGTTAAAAATGAAAATAATGATTTAGATAAAATTAATTCTTTAAAAAATTTTTGTGAAACTGAATTAGGAAAAGGTGCAATTATCTGTAATGATACACCAGGATTTTTAGGAAATAGAGTGGGGGTTTATGCAATGCAAATAGCTATGACGGAGGCTTTTAAAATGAAACTTAGCATTGAAGAGTCAGACGCGATTTTTGGCCGACCAATGGGTATACCAAAAACAGGAGTATTTGGTCTTTATGATCTGATTGGAATTGACTTGATGTCCGATGTTTTAAAAAGTTTTATAAAAGAGTTATCAAAAAATGATCCTTTTCAAGAAGTTGCAAAAGAAATTCCTTTAGTAAAAAAATTAATTGAAACTGGATATACAGGTCGAAAAGGTAAAGGAGGCTTCTATAGAGTAAACAAAACAGGTACCACAAAAGTTATGGAAGCAATTAACCTTGAGACTGGAGAGTATTTAGTTAGTAAAAAAATTAATATTCAATTAGATAAAGTTGATCTTAAATCTTTAATCTCAAGAGATGATAAATTTGGTGAGTATGCTTGGTCGGTAATTTCTAAGATTATTAAATATGCATCTTCCTTGGTGCCTTCTATTACAAAAAATTTTAATGATATTGATGAAGCAATGAGATTAGGTTTTAATTGGACAAAAGGACCTTTTGAAATGCTGGAAGAAATAGGCGTTGAAAACTTTTTTAATAAAATTGATAATTTTAAAGGAAATGCTTTTTTAGAGAATTTATCAAAAAGTAAAAATCAAGACTTTTATGGATCAAGACAAAAATATACAGAAATTGAAACATTAGGAAAAGTTAAAAAAAAAGCATTGAGTGTAGACGGCAACAGTTCAGCACAGATATATAGATTTAATGATTACAATATTGTTGAATTTACAACTAAAGCTAATGTGCTTGATTATAATTCAATGGATGCTTTAAAAAAAGCTACTGACAAACCATTAATAATAATTAATGAAAGTATGCAATTTTCTGCTGGTGTGAATTTAACTTATACTATGGATTTTGCAGGTAAAAGTGATTTTAAATCTATTGAAAAATTTATAAGATATTTTCAAGAAACTTGCAAACATCTTAAATATTCAGAACATCCAGTTATCTCAGCGCCTTCAGGCCTAACACTCGGAGGTGGTTTTGAGGTAATGGTTCAAAGTAATTTTGTAGCTTCACACACAAATATTATAGTTGGTTTGGTAGAAACTATTGTCGGATTAATTCCAGCAGGTGGCGGATGTAAAGAAATGTTAGCAAGATGGCTTGATACAGACGAAGCTAAAAAAGATCCCCATTACGCGCCTCTTAAAGTATTTGATATTATTGGCTATGGAAGAACCGCAACTTCTCCAGTTGAGGCAGAACCAATGAAATATTTAAAACCAGAAGATCAAAAAATAATGAATAGAAATAGTTTATTGGAAGTTGCTAGAAAAATTCTAGATAATAATAAAGATTTTAAAGCTCCATCAGAGACAAAATTTAATCTCCCAGGAAAATCAGTTATAGGAGATATGAATAAAATTTTAGAAAAACTATATAATGACAAGATCATTCTTGATCATGGCTTGGTAGTTGCTCAAGAATTGGCACACGTATTAAGTGGAGGAGATACCACAATTGATAGGACTTTGTCAGAAGATGATTTATTTAAATTAGAATTAGATGCTTTTATGAGATTAATTGAAACTAAACAAACTCAAAAAAGAATAAAACATACTTTATTGACTGGAAAACCTTTGGTAAATTAACCTAATAGTTCTCTAATATTTTTATCTAGTTTTTTTTCAAAATTTTTATCATTACCAGGGCTTGCTGCACAATGTCCATATGACGAGTTGACAGGTCGGAAAGATACTCTTTTAATAAATTTTTTTTCATACATGTTATCTTCTGATCTAAAATATAAATCTTGATTACATGGCATTAGAATTGTCTTTGCTTTAATTGATTTCAACGATTTAATGTAGTCACTTTTATAAAGAGGGTTATTACTTATATCATTTAATTGCCAAGTTTTTAATTTACATAAAAGATCATTAGCATCCCAATTTTTTGCATGATCATTAGCCCAGCTATCTAATAAACTTTTTACATCTTTATACCCAATTTTTTTGTAAAGTTTTTCCCTATAAAAGTTTTGAGAAAAAGCCCATCCAGCGTAAACACGACCAAAAGCTTTTAAACCCTTGATAGGTTGCTTTATATATTTACCTTTTTTCCAATTTTTATCTGCAGTCAAAGCAGCCTTTACGCCCTCTAAAAATACATGATTATGTATTGAGGTTTTTGAAGAAGCACAAAAAGGTAAAATCGCCTTAACTATATCAGGATATTGTGCTGCCCATTGATATGCTTGACATCCAGCCATGGACCAACCTGTAACTAAAGCAATTTTTTTTATTTTGAATTTTTCAGTTATTAATTTATGTTGACAGTAAATATTATCCCAAAGTGTTATTTCTGGAAATTGAGAACCGTGTTGTGATTTAACTGTATTGCTTGGTGATGAAGACAAGCCATTACTAAACATGTTAATTGAGATAATAAAATATTTATTAGGATTTATTGCTCTATGTTTTCCGATAAAACCTTCATTACGAATATGAGTACCAGTGTAAAATGTAGGAAGTACAATTACATTTGAGCTCTTTTTATTTAATTTACCATAAGTTTTATAAACTAACTTGGCTGATTTTAGAATCCTACCAGATAAAAGTTTAACATTTCCTAGGTTAAACTCTTGATACTTTTTCATTAATAAAGTCTAAGATACTCTTTTACTTCCCAGTCAGTGACTGCTTGGTGATATCTTTCCCATTCATCATTTTTATATGCAAGTAATGATTTTTTCATCACAGAACCCAAAACTTCATCAGTTAATTTATCATTCTTAAGGGCTTCAATGGCCAGTAGTAAATTTCTTGGAAGTCTCTTAATTCCAAGCTTTTTAAATTCATTTTCTGACATATTATATAAATCTTGATCTGTAGGTTCTCCTGGATGTATTTTTTTTTCAATTCCTTCAACTGCTGCTGAAATTGTCATTGAAAGCGCCAGATATACATTCATTGTCATATCTGCTGCTCTATTTTCAATACAATATCTGTTTTGAGGTAATCGAAATTGCGCAGATCTATTGTTATGTCCATAAGTAATATTAGTTGGTGCCCAAGTAACTGTTCCACCTTCAAAACCTCCAACTCTAGGGACTAAACCGTTATATGAATTTACAGTTGAACAAGTAATTGAAGTTAAAGCCTCTGAATGTTTCATTAATCCTCCGACTGCAAATATACATTCTTTAGAAAATTTATTGCCACCATCAAAAACATTTTTTCCATTTTTATCAATCATTGAAAAATTTATATGAGCTCCAGACCGCCAATCACCTATTGTTGGTTTTGGCATAAAGGTAATAAACATATTATTTTTTTTAGCTATTTCTTTTAAAAGAATTCGAAGAAAAACTAATCTGTCTGCCATTTCTAAAAGGTTGGTATAGTGAAAATCTAGTTCAAATTGAGAGTAGGCACCTTCTGCAACAACATCATGTATCATCCAACCTAAATCATTTAAAATATCTATTAGTTCTTTTAAAAAATGCATTGAATCCAATGTGTGTTCCACATCGTAACCAAAAGCCTGTCGTCTTGGTCTTATTCCTTTAATAGGATCATTGTCAATAGCTTTAACAGGCTCACCATTTTCATCATACTTCATTGCAATAAATTCTGGTTCTATACCAGCCATTCCTTTATATCCTGCATCTTGAGCTTTTTGCATAGCACGCTTTAAAGCTTGTCTAGGACAAACATTATAAGGTTTATTTTCCCAAAAAAGATCAGCAAAGATTATTGCAGTAGTTTTATCCCAAGGACAAATATAAACTGAATCTAAGTCAGGTAACATTACTTGATCAGAATCTGCAGGTGTAAGTTCAGGAACAAAAGAGATAGAATGAACAGCAAATTGAGGCCCTTTTCCTAAGCACAAAGGTTCAAAATCAGTCATTGGCACAGGTTTTGATTTTGGAATACCATGGAGATCAATCCAGCTTGATAAAACATATTTTACACCAGCATTTTTTAGTTTTTTATGAACAGCAGGTATTTTTTTTCTATTACGTTCAACTGCATCTTTAAAGTTTTCATAATAGATTTTTTCATTTTTGCTCATATTGATCTCCTTTAATTTTTTATTATTGCGGCATATCTTCAGGATCTATTCCAGGAACAAAAGTAATGCCTGCTTGTTGCTTCCAATCGTGAGGATAAGCAGCATAAAATATTACACATTTTTCATCACATTCGTAAGCTATATGATTATCTTTTGGAATATAAAGTACGTCTCCTGGGTTACAAACAAAAGATTCACCATCACACGTCAGACGAAAAGTTCCTTCCATACAATAAATAATTTCATCACAGGTTAAATCCCAAGGCACAGAAACTTTATTTAGAAAATTTAATCCACCACACATAGTGTCACTTACTTTACTAGTCACAAATGGTTTGATGTAGCTCTTTCCTGGTTCTAAAGTGTGAAGTCTATTTTCAATATCTTTAAACTTATATAGTTGTGGTTTTTTTGACATTTGGATTTCCCTTCTGTTTTATAATTTTACTGGTTCATTTAATTCAACTTTATATCCATCTGGATCTTCACAGAACGCTATCACTCTAGTTCCATGTTTCATAGGACCTGGTTTGCGGGTAACATTTATGCCTAGTTTAGCTAGATCATCACAAGCTTTATAAACATCTGGCGTTTCAATACATATATGTCCCCACCCATTACCTTTATCATAATCATCTTTTCGGTCCCAGTTGCAGGTAAGTTCTAGACATGGTGACTCTGTTTCAAGACCATAACCAATAAATGCATTCGTAAATTTTCCCTCAGGATAATCTGTTTTTCTTAAAATTTTCATCCCTAAAGTTTTGCAGTAAAAATTAAAAGATGCTTCTAAATCCTTAACTCTGATCATAGTATGCGCAAGTCTATATCCATCTAGATCAATTTCTTTAGACATTTTTTTTTCTTTTTATTAATTTAAAAGGTTTTGTAATAGATTCTATTATAAGTTTTTGAAACGCTTGAACTCCTTTTTCCCAAAAAGGAGACAAGAGCCCCCCATTATTTGATGCTGGAGAAGATCTACCTTCCTGCAATCTTTCACACATTTCATGATCTTCTTTATGAACGTTCCACCAAATATTTTTTGTTGTTTGAATTTCTTTTTTGTTCATATCTTTATCATCAGTCGTATAGATTATTCTTTTTTGTGAAGTTACACCTGGGCTTATTGGTATATTCAAGTAAACACCAACTTGATTTGGAAAGTAAGTCCCTATTATAAAATTTGGAAAAAGTGATAAGTATCTTGAAGTAACAGATAAAGTGTTACTATTTTTTTTACCTTCTTCCTTAACATCAATACCACTTCCATAACAATTACCATCGACAAAGGTATAATGATCCTTCAATGGTTGGTTAGTTGTTGTTTTATGAACAAATTGAACATGATAGGGTTCAATAAAATTTTCAATAAGAAATTTCCAATTAGTATTTATCTTTCCAAAATCTAAAGTTGCAATGTATTTTAATTTTGTTAAATCAATATCATTAAACCTTTTAATAAGTGGCTTAGCATATTCTTCAAATTTTTTTGCTTTTCCATTAAAATTAATAAAAATCCAATCATGCCAGATATGAATTCTAATTGGTTTTAATCCATGATCTAAAAAATTAAACCCTTCAGGACTATGTTGATTTTTGCCACCTATGTGTGGTGCTGCTTTTAATTTTCCCTCTAAATTATAACTCCAAGCATGGTAAGGACAGCGGATAACTTTTCCTACATTTTTTTTTTCATCAATCAATTTTAAACATCGATGGCTACATACATTATGAAAGGCTGCAATTTGATTATTAATATTTTTAACAAGAAATATTGGTTTGTTTGCAATAAATAAAGGAATTACATCGCCAGGTTTTTTAAATTCATGGACAAGACCAACAAATAACCAGTTATTAGATAAAACTGTATTATATTCTTTTTTCCAAAAATCATAATCTGTATAAGATTCTGAAGGTAGTCCAAATATAGTATTTAAATTTTTAGGTTTTTTAATCTTTACAGAATTTCTCTCTCGTGACATAGACTACGCATTTTAAAAAATATTATTATTATATTGAAAACCCTATTTGAGAATATTAAGATTTACAATAGAATAGTTTTAAGGAACAAATTGTATGGTTAATAAAAATTTTAATAATCAAGATTTTAGAGGTTATAAACAAGCAAATGCGCCAAAAATTGACAAGGTTTTAGCGCAGTCAGATTCTAAAACATCCTGTGGAGAATATCTTAGATGCTATTGGCACCCCGTAGCTTTAACTTCTGAAGTCAGTGAAACCCCTAAAGAAATCCGTATTTTGGGTGAAGATTTAGTCATATTTAAAACTACCAAAGGAAATATAGGCCTAGTTCATAAAGCCTGCCCTCATAGACGAGCATCAATGGCATATGGAAAAACTGAAGATAAAGGCATTAGATGCTGTTATCATGGCTGGTTATTTTCTCCCAATGGTGAAATTCTTGAAACTCCTGGTGAGGATCCTGATTCTAAACCTGCAGCAAAAATAAGAGAAACATTTAAACTTGGAGCTTATCCAGTAGTTGAATTTAATGGATTAGTATTTTCATATTTAGGACCAATGAATAAGATACCAGAATTTCCAAAGTATGATGCATTTGAAATACCTGGAAATACATCTAGTCCATATCGTATAGATTATAAATGCAATTGGATTCAGGTACTTGATGCAATTATGGATCCTGTACATACTTCTTTTTTACATGGGCTAAGCTCTGGAATTCAATTTTCAGAAGGTTTTGCAGAAGTTGGTGAAATAGAATTTTATGAAAGAGGCATACAATACCTTGGATGCAACACTAGGCGAATAGATGATAATGTATGGATTAGAGTGAATGAGTTGATTTTACCAAACTTTACTCAAGCTGGTGCAGCTTTTGCTGCAGATGGGACAAAGAGTAGATATTTTGGTAGAAGTTCTTTTACAAGATGGGTAGTACCTGTTGATGATTATCATTGTGTAGCTTTAGCATGGGCAAATTTTGGTGAGAGAGGAGATCCTATAGAATATAATAATCAAGAAGGTTTTGAAAAAATTGAATCTGGAGAAATTACAAATAGAACTTTAGAAGAAAAACAAAAAAGTCCTGGTGATGCAGAGGCAGTAGAAGGAATGGGATCAATTAGCAGTCATAAAGAAGAACATTTAATGCCAACTGATCAAGGTGTGATGATTTATAGACGAAGAATAAGAAAGCTAATTAAAGATTTAGAAGAAGGAAAAGATCCACCACAACCACAGAAAAAAAAAGGAGAAACTGTAAGAACAAATGGACAAGATACAATATTAAGAGCACCAAAAAGAAATAAAAATGATAAAGAATTTATTAAATCAATTTGTTCATCAGTAATGAAAATGCAGTTTGATTTAGAAGATATGCGACTGAAAGAACGAGATAATAGTATTATAAATAATCTCTATGAAATGGAAGAAAGAGGAAACTTTGAAGGATAATAAGAAAATTAAAATTCATATTAAGAATAACCATGGACGATCTGGGACATTTCCATGTGACCTTGAGGGTGAAAAAAATTTCACTATAACTAAAGAGCATATTGATAAAGCTTTAGAAAAAGAACCTCAAATTAGAGAAAAAATAGAATTTTTTATTGATTGGGATGAGAATAACTTTAGTTCATCTATGTCTAGTTCAGAAATTTTACTCACATATGATTTTCCAACTAAAAATCTTAAAGAAATTGCTCCAAATTTAAAATGGATTCACTGTACTGCTGCTGGAGTTGAACATATATCTCCTTTTAACTGGGCATTTGATGAATTAATAATAACAAATAGCAGTGGTGTTCATGCTAAGAAGGCTGGTGAATATGGTTTAATGAGTGTTTTAATGCTTCAAAATCATATGCCAAAAATTATAACAAATCAAAAAAATAAAGAATTTGTATCCTTATTTAGCAATCCTATAGCTGGTAAAAAAATTGTTCTTGTAGGCACTGGTTCGTTAGGATCTTCTATGGCTAAGCTTGTTGAACCACTTGGTGCTAATATTATTGGTGTAAATAAAAAAGGAAAACCTGCAGACGGCTGTTCAAAAATTATAACAATTGATAAATTGGAATCAGTACTTCCAGATGCAGATATTTTATATCTCGCTTTGCCAGAAACTTCAGAAACTATAAATTTGATTAACAAAAAAAGATTAGATCTACTAAAACCAACTTGTGGAATTATAAATATTGGTCGTCAATCAGTATTAGACTATGAGGTATTGTGTGAAAAACTTAATAAAAAAGAAATAGCAGGAGCAATACTTGATGTTTTTACAACAGAACCCATCAAAAGTGATTCAAAATTTTGGCACACTCCAAATCTTGTAATTACTCCACATGTATCTTCTGATGATAATGGAAATTATGTAAAAATGACTCTTGATTTATTTGTTAAAAATTTAAAACTTTTTATTGAAAACAAAAAACTGGTAAATCAGATAGATAAAAATCTAGGCTATTAAGATAGATAATTAAATTCCTTTTAGATGAATTAATTTACCATCTTAAAAGTATTAATAAAGTCAGGTCTTAGAATATATTCAGAATTATTTAAAAATTTTATTTTTTTTAAAACTTCTATTCCATAAAGAACCTTGCCAACTGGAGTATATTCACCCTCATATAATGGCTCATCCTGAAGTATTATAAAAAATTGACTATCTTCAGTATCATTTTTAAAAGTTCTAGCTAAACCAACACTGCCTTTTGTATAATTAAATTCAGAATCTAATTCAGACTTGATAGTTCCTAATCCAGATTTACCTGTTCCTATTTTTCCATAATCTAAGTTGTTTTTTCTACCAAACTCCAAGTCTCCAGCCTGAACTAATTTATTTTCAATTACTCTGTGGAAAGCAACATTGTCGTACGCGTTGACTTTTATTAAGGTTTTAAATCTTTCAACAGCATTGGGAGAAACGTTGGGGTAAAGTTCTATAATAACATTTCCACAAGGAGCATTAAGTATTGCTATATTTTGAGGATTATCAAATTGTATATCATTTGGATTATGGTTTTTGATAAATAGACATTTGTTTTTAACAATTATATAAGAAGTTAAAGTAACAATTGTCAGAACGATTAAAAAAATTAATAAAACTTTTTCAGATATTGACGCTTTGACTTTTTGGATCATATTCTAGAATTTAAAAGTATTATCTATTTTTAATATATTTTTCATTATAAATTTTTTCTTCTTTTTAAGAATTGGATCACTATTAGAAGTTTTTATATTGAACATTAAGTGAGAAAAAACTTCTGCCATATCTTCTGAAGGTGTTGTTTTAGAATATTCAGTTAAAAATCCACTAGTATTAAAATAAGTGTTAAGTCCCAATTTATCTGAGCAAGTTGAACATTTGGCATATTGAAAATCCTTTTTATTAAAATTTATCCATTCATTTTCATCAAAAAGTTCTTTATAACTGTCATTTATTATATGAAATACTTCGTGATGAATTACTCTTTGTAAATATTTATCATCAAATTCAATATCAAGTATCAATGTTTTCATTATATTATCTGGAATACCTGCAGTATTGATTCCAGAAATTGATAAATCCTCACACAGAACTATATATTTTAAATTAATCTTTTTTAAAAAGTTATAGGAATATTTATTAAGATTTTGACTAATTATTTTATATTTTTTATCATAATTTTTCTTATCAGAATTTAAACAAACAATATTTTTTTGAACACCAAGTCTAAATGAACTGACTGCATAAAAATATTTAAGTTTATTCTTACTTTTAATTTCATATATTTCTAAATTAGGAATTTTGATTAGATTGTAAATAGTATTAGCTTTAAGAGGAGATATAAAAATAAAAAACAATAAAACAACTCTAAATAAGATCATAAATGATAATATTGAACATATTCCAAATTGTTAGAATGTGGTACATTTATTTTATAAATGAAAAAAGAAAGAAATAAAAATCCAGTTCAACCAGTTAGTGGAACTAAAGTTCCAAGATTTGCAGGGCCCTCTACATTTGCAAGACTACCTGAGTTAAGAGATGTTGAAAGCTGTGATGTAGCTATTGTTGGAATACCATTTGATGCTGGAACTAGTTATAGACCTGGTGCTAGATTTGGACCAATGAGTATTAGACAAGCCTCAAGACATTTAAGAACTAACTATCACCCAAGTTATGATGTTGAACCATTTAAAGTTCAACAAGTTGCTGATGCGGGAGATATTACTTGCAATCCATTTAATATAAATGAAGCTATAAAACAAATTGAAGAGGGAGCCACAGAACTTCTTAACAAAGTTGGAGGTATTATAAGTTTAGGTGGAGATCATACAATTGCCCTTCCATTACTTAGAGCTATAAATAAAATGAACAATGGACCAGTTGCTTTAGTACATTTTGATGCACATTTAGACACTTGGGACACTTATTTTGGTGCGCCTTATACTCATGGAACTCCGTTCAGAAGAGCAAGGGAAGAGAATTTATTTTTAGATGATTCTTCAATGCATGTTGGAATTAGAGGTCCTCTTTATAGTAGAGATGATATTAAAAATGATGAAGAATTTGGTTTTAAAATTATTCATTGTGATGAATTTCAAACACAGGGAACAGATAAAATAGCAGAAAAAATTAGAAATAGAGTAGGTAACAATCCACTTTATTTATCAATAGATATAGATGTTTTAGACCCTGCTTTTGCACCAGGAACTGGAACACCAGAGATAGCTGGTATGACCACTAGAGAAATGGTTAATGTAATAAGAGGCTTATCTGGTTTAAATTTAATTTCAGCAGATGTTGTGGAAGTTTCCCCAGCATATGACCATGCGGAAGTTACATCTTTAGCAGCAGCAACGATTGTTTATGAGTTAACTAATTTGTTTGCAAAAGTTAAAAGATGATATAATTTTTAAAAATGTTAGATAAAAAAAACTTCTACATTAACGGTGAATGGATTTCTCCAAAAAAACTAAATGATTTAAAAGTAATAGACCCTTCAACAGAAGAAGAGTGTGCCGTTATATCCTTAGGCGGACTTGAAGATGTAAATGATGCAGTTAATGCTGCAACAAAAGCATTTGAAACTTGGGCATTTTCAAAAAAAGAAGAAAGGTTAAAATACTTAGAAGCTTTGTATGATGTTTATAAAAGAAGATGGGCAGATATGGCTAGAGCTATTTCTCTTGAAATGGGAGCACCTATTGATTTTTCAACACAGTTACAAGCAGGAACTGGAGCAAGTCATATAAAGTCTTATATAAAAGTTTTAAAAGAATACACATTTGAAGCAAAATTAGGAGAGCATGCTCTCAATAATAATATTATCCATGAGCCAAAAGGGGTTTGTGCATTAATTACACCATGGAATTGGCCAATGAATCAAACATGCTTAAAGGTAATTCCAGCAATAGCAGCTGGCTGTACAATGGTGCTTAAGCCATCTGAAATAGCACCTCTATCATCAATAATATTAGCTGAGATGATTGATGAAATTAAATTACCAAAAGGTGTGTTCAATTTAGTTAATGGAGATGGTGCTGTTACTGGAAATGCATTAACAAGTCACCCTGGTGTAAATATGATTTCATTTACAGGATCAACTAGAGCAGGTGCTTTAATTTCTAAAAATGCAGCAAGTGACTTTAAAAGAGTAAGTCTTGAACTTGGTGGAAAAGGAGCAAACATTATATTTAAAGACGCTGATGTTGAAGCAGTAGAAAGAGGCGCTTTAAGATGTTTTAGAAATACAGGCCAATCTTGTAATGCACCAACAAGAATGTTAGTTGAAAAATCTATTTATGAGGAAACTGTAGAAAGAGTAAAAAATTTCGCAAATTCAATAAAGGTTGATGTTGCTACAAAAGAAGGTGATCATATTGGACCTGTAGTTTCAAAAATACAATTCGATAAAATTCAAACATTAATTCAAGTAGGCATTGATGAAGGTGCTAAATTAGTTGCTGGTGGCACAGGAAAACCTGATGGATTAGACACAGGCTATTTTGTTAAACCTACTGCGTTTGCCGATGTTAACAATGAAATGCAAATTGCAAGAACGGAAATATTTGGTCCTGTTTTATCAATTATACCTTTTGAAACAGAAGAAGAAGCTATAGCTATTGCTAACGATACTCCTTATGGATTACTAAACTTTATTCAAACGCAAGATCAAGAAAAAGCTAATAGAGTTGCTAGAAAATTAAGATCAGGAATGGTTGATATTAATGGTGCTGGTTTGGCGCCTGATGCTCCATTTGGTGGGTACAAACATTCAGGAATTGGTCGTGAAGCTGGTAAATTAGGTTTAGAAGAATATCTCGAAGTTAAAGTAGTAAGTGGTTGGAACGATTAGTTCACAACAGAGTTATTTTTTATCCCTTCAAGCAGATTTAAACATTTTTTTAATTCATCAAGAACTATAAATTCATCAATTTTATGAGCTTGTTCAATAGAGCCAGGCCCACAAACAACAGTGCTTATTCCTATTGCTTGAAACAATCCTGCTTCGGTTCCAAAAGAAACAACTTCTCTTGTGTTGTCACCAGTTAGATTTGAAATTAGTTCACAAGCATCTGATTTTTCTTCTCGATTAAAACCAATTATTTCACCAATAATATCTTTTTCGATTGAAGCATTGGGAAAAACTTTTTTCATTTCTGGTAATAACACTTCATTTGCATACTTATCTATTTCATTGGTTACAAACTCTGCATCATCTTTAACAACGGGTCTTGTTTCCCATTCAACACTACATTTGTCTGCAATAACATTATGAGCGATACCACCTTTAATTCCACCAATTGATAGAGTTGAATGAGGTGGGTCAAATATACAGTCTGTAGGTCCTCTCTGTTTTAATTTTTCTCTAATTTCTAAAAGTTTATTTACATATCTAGATGCATATTCGACTGCACTAACACCTAAATGTGGTTTTGAACTATGTCCTGCAAGGCCTCCAAAATGAACTGTGTATTCATTCATTCCTTTGTGAGCATCAATAATTTTCATATTAGTTGGCTCACCAATAATACAAATACCATCTCTAATATTTCTTTTTTTTAATTCTTCAATAAGTATTGGAGCACCAATACATGCTGTCTCTTCATCGAACGTGTAACAGAAATGGATATCTCTATCTAAATTACTATCTTTAAATATAGGAGCATATGCAAGAGTGCACGCAATAAATCCTTTCATATCACACGAACCTCTTCCGTATAATTTATCCCCTTTAACAGTCGCAGTAAAAGGATCTGAGCTCCAACCCTTTGAAACTGGAACAACATCAGTGTGGCCTGATAAAATTATTAGTTTCTTATTATTTGAATTTTTAGCCTTAAGTGTTGCAAACAGATTAACTCTTTTTTTTTCATCATCATAAGTTCTAAAAGAAGTGGCACCTAATTTTTTTAAGATATCATCACAATAATCAATTAATGAGCTATTATCTTCTCCAGATATTGTTTTGAAACTAATTAAATCAGTTAAAATTTTAACTGATTTATTAAATAATTGATCTGAACTATTTTCTGTACTCATAAATAACTTCTATTATATATTAAATTTATGAAAGAACAAATAACCTATGATGATTTTAATAGAATAGATATTAGAGTTGGGACTGTAATATCTGTAAAAAAAAATGAAAAGGCACGTAAACCTTCTTTAGTTATTGAAGTAGATTTTGGGAAAGAAATTGGAATTAAACAGTCTTCAGCTCAAATTACTCATTATTATAATGAGGAAAATTTAAAAGGAAAACAAGTTGTGGGCGTTTGTAATTTTCCTGAAAAAAACATTGCAGGAATAGTTTCGCAGGTTCTTATTTTAGGTTCAATTGATAAAGAAGGAAAAGTTATATTACTTCATCCATCACAAGAATCTGAAAATGGTCTTCCTGTAGCCTAATTTTTTATGCACCCAGAATTATTATTATTAATAGGAATTTCATTATCATTAGGATTTACACCAGGACCAAACAATGCTGTTGCAGCATATTCAGGTTTTAATTTTGGTATTAGAAAAACTTTACCATTAATTTTGGGAGTTGGTTTTGGTTATACAACGTTGATTATATTAATTAATTTCGTTTTAATATCAACTTTCAAAAATTATCCAATCATCCAGGAAATTATTAGAGTTCTTGGAACATTTTTTTTAATTTATCTAGCTTATAAAATCTCATTTTCAAAAACTTCTTCAGATGGAAAAACAGAAAATCCAGTAAAGTTTTTTGATAAATTTATATTTCAGTTTATAAACCCCAAAGGAGTAATGGCTGGAGTTACATTGAGTTCAAATTTTGTTGAACAAGGAGAAAACTATTTGAATCACTCAATTTGGGTGATTGTAGTTTGTAGTGTAACAGCATTTTTAAGTATCACTTCATGGACATTTTTAGGCAAGTTTCTAAGGAAATTTGCTACAAATAATAATTTCATTAAACGATTTAATTATGCTATGTCATTGCTACTTGTCGTTTGTATAATAGGGTTCTACATCTAAAACTAAATGAAGCCAGGAAATAAAAATTCTTATAATTCTTTAAAATCTATTGATATTAATAATAGAGAGTACAAATATTATTCTCTATCTGAAGCAGAAAAAAATGGTTTAAATGGAATCTCTAAACTACCTAAGTCACTTAAAGTTTTGTTGGAAAATTTATTAAGATATGAAGATGATTTGTCTGTTACTAAAATTCAAATAGAAGCAATTAAAGAATGGTTGAAGACAAAAAAATCTTTAACTGAAATAGCTTACAGACCAGCTAGAGTTTTATTGCAAGATTACACAGGAATTCCAGCTGTTGCTGACCTTGCGGCTATGAGAGAGGCTGTTAAAGAAAAAAACAAAGACCCAAACACTATTAATCCACTATCTGCAGTTGATCTTGTTATTGATCACTCTGTACAAGTAGATAACTCAGCAAATGTAGACTCATTTGAAAAAAATGTAGATATTGAATTTAAAAGAAATGGAGAAAGATACTCTTTTTTAAAATGGGGCCAACAAGCATTTAATAATTTTAGAATAGTTCCTCCTGGAACTGGCATTTGTCATCAAGTTAATTTAGAATATTTATCAAAAGTAGTTTGGTCAGAAAAGTTTAAAGACGAAGATTATTTATTTCCTGACACATTAGTTGGTACGGACAGTCATACTACTATGGTTAATGGCTTGTCTGTTCTTGGCTGGGGCGTTGGTGGAATTGAAGCTGAAGCAGGAATGTTGGGTCAACCAATTTCAATGTTAATTCCTGAAGTAATTGGATTTGAAGTAACGAATAAAATGCCAGAAGGAACAACAGCAACTGACTTAGTTTTAACGGTAGTAAAGATGCTTAGAGACAAGGGTGTTGTTGGAAAATTTGTTGAATTTTATGGTGAAGGTTTAAAAAATTTAACACTTGCTGATAGAGCAACTATTGCAAATATGGCTCCAGAATATGGAGCTACATGTGGTTTCTTTCCAATTGATGATGAAACATTAAAATACTTAACCTTCTCAGGAAGAGATGAAAATACAGTCACCATAGTAGAAAAATATGCAAAAGAACAAGGCTTGTGGGCTAGTGATGGAATTGAATTTACTGATACATTGTCATTAGATATGTCAACAATTGTGCCGACAATCTCAGGGCCTAAGAGACCTCAAGACAAAGTCTTGTTAACAGATGCTTCTACAGGATTTAAAAAAGTTTTTGAGGATGCGACTGAAAAAAAAGAAAAAAGTATTTCAAAAGTTTCAGGAACAGATTATGATATTAAAGATGGTTCAATATTAATTGCTGCAATTACTTCATGTACAAATACGTCAAATCCCAATGTTTTAATTGGTGCAGGCCTACTAGCTAAAAAAGCTGTAGAACTTGGTTTGGAAACAAAACCTTGGGTAAAAACCTCTTTAGCGCCAGGATCACAAGTAGTAACTGATTATTTAGCTAAAGCTGGATTAAATATATTTTTAGATAAACTAGGTTTTAATTTAGTTGGCTATGGTTGTACAACCTGCATAGGAAATTCAGGACCATTACCTGAGGAAATTGTTAATGCGATTGAAAAAGAAAATATATACGCTGTATCAGTATTATCTGGTAATAGAAATTTTGAAGGAAGAATATCTCCCCACATTAAGGCTAATTACTTAGCCTCACCTCCATTAGTTGTAGCTTATGCCCTTGCAGGACATATGGAATTTGATTTATATAAGGAGCCACTAGGAAAAAGTAAAGAAGGTAAAGATATTTTTTTAAAAGATAGTTGGCCATCCAATAAAGAGATAGAAGATACTTTAAGAGAATCTTTGAATGCAGAAATGTTTATTAAAAGATATTCAAATGTTTCAGAAGGACCTAAGCAGTGGCAAGCAATTAAAACTGAAAATACAAGTATCTACAATTGGGATTCAGGATCAACTTATGTGAAAAAGCCACCTTTCTTTGAAAATTTATCTGATAAACCTGAAGGTTTTAAACCGATTAAAGATGCCAGACCTCTCTTAATTTTAGGTGACATGGTAACAACAGATCACATTTCACCAGCTGGAAACATTCAAAAAGAAAGTCCTACTGGAGAATACTTCATGGAGCATCAAATACTACCTAAGGATTATAATTCTTATGGGTCTCGAAGAGGAAATCATGAAGTTATGATGAGAGGAACATTTGCAAATATTAGAATAAAAAATGAAATGGCTCCTGGTACAGAAGGTGGATTTACTAAATTATATCCAGAAGAAAAAGTAATGTCTATTTATAAAGCTGTAGAAGAGTATAAAAAAAGAGGAACTGATTTAGCAGTAATTGGTGGAAAAGAATATGGCACAGGATCATCTAGAGATTGGGCAGCTAAAGGAACAAAATTATTAGGTGTAAAAGTAGTAATTGCGGAAAGCTTTGAAAGAATTCATAGATCAAATTTAATTGGTATGGGTGTATTACCACTTCAATTCACTGAAGGAAGCAATAGAACAAACCTAAGTTTAATTGGTTCTGAATTAATTACAATTCTTGATATTCAAGAAGGCGTTAACCCTTCGGACCACATACAAG
>Ga0209709_10001786_pt1 | contig 19463 bp, 9 predicted proteins | sample ArcticOcean_MG_C_2_FD_187435 | JGI IMG/M metagenome (GOLD analysis project Ga0209709, IMG submission 187435) | Marine microbial communities from western Arctic Ocean - ArcticOcean_MG_CB4_136 (SPAdes) (version 2) | ecosystem: Environmental > Aquatic > Marine > Oceanic | place: Arctic Ocean... | reverse complement strand
GAATCTTGGCAGCCACCGTTTTTCCTGAGCCATTGGCTCCGAGCATTGCTACATGCTTTCGCAAAATAGATGATGGTAAGACTACAGGTTCTCCTGTTTTCCGATTTAATCCGATCTCCATTTCAATCGTCCTTCAATAGATTTTCTAAATCAATATCTTCAGATTCTTCCGCCGTAGGTTTGGGAATAGAATAATCAAGCCAATTTTTGTAAGCTGTGAACCATGCTTTTCCTCGATCTTCCAAGGTTTCAATATCGTCATCATCAGGAGCGTTTTCTTCATCGAAATCATCCCAGAAATCATCATCGTCATCATCATCAGCTAATTCTGAATCATTAGAATAAGGCTTCAAACAGGCATTAGACAGAATTGAACCGGCTCTGCCATTCCTACGTTTCAGTTCAGTAAACTCAGCCTCTGATAGAATACCTCCCCACAATATATCATCCGAATTATGTTGATGCCGTAATGCCATAATTCCAATTAGTTTGGTTATATTCCTGAAATCACTTCCTTTTTTGCAGTTCTCCATGTCTCTAACATCGTCTGCTGGCAAGCCTACACCACCGGTTCTGAATGCTTGTTCCTTGTTCACGGCTATTGTTGAAGCAATAATAATCTGTGGGTCCAAATAATGGCTGTTAATTATCTCAAGTGGCATTTGGAATCTACGGATGTAAGATTCATTATCAGCCGAGATCCATCTCTCAATATTTGTAGGTAACCACAATAAATTGTATAAGAAAACATATGGATGCAATTTAGTTTTATTCAAGAAATGAAATTTCGAAGTACCCTTGAGCCTTTCCATTGCTAAACTAAACTGTCTGGCAGCCTCATTTACAGGAGCTTGCATCATTACTAATGTTGATGTTGCATTAGGCCCAAATCTAGAAGATGTTGAAAATTCTTTATTCGTTCCCAGATATCCGATTGAATGGTGAACATTTTTCCTTATAGTCCCTTGAATCTCTCCTTTATCCATTTTCTTTCCTTTGTCGTGAACTAAACACAATAGCCCACCTGGAACTCCTGAGATAATATCACTGAATCCGGTCATTTCATAATGCACTCTCTCATAATTTGAATTAGATGATTGATAAATTGACTGTAACAACGCCTCTCTCATGTAAGTCATTAGATCATAGGTAAACCTCCGTACATGATGTACCGGTTCAGGGAAGTCGCTAGTTTCGTCATCTGCAGTAATTGATGTACTGTTTAATACATATTGGAACTGAAGTATCGTTTCTTCTACCGATTCAGAATCCGAATATTCATAATTCACAGGACTACCTTCTCCGGTCAGGCCTGCTTTTTCAACTAGTTCAATCCAATATTCGATTCCAACTTCCCCATCCCTCCAACTATTCGGTTTAGTCTCCAATAACTTCTCTGCAAGAGGTATTGAGAGAATTATTCTATTTTGTAATACTGTCATTTGGTCCCAAGTCTCGCTTGGAATAGTATATGTGCCTATACCAGATGTACTATATTTTTCAGAGAGAATATTTGTGATTTCAGAACGATAGTCATCTAGATTGAGATCCATAATCCTTGATAAATTCTTTAATCGCCTCTCCAAATTACTATAATCTGTATCTGCCAATAAAAGTATTCTCAAAAAGGATGGCCATTCAAATCTATTTTCATCAGGAAGTAAACCAATATACCTATACCAATTCAATATTTCTCCTGCTTGCTTGAATGAAGGTGTAGAATAATTACCAACACTTTCGTTTACATTATCTGCCATAAGATATCTGGGCAACAAACCAGCAGTGCTTCTAGCCGGTAGATAGCAGTCATCTTTAGATGAGGACAGAGTTCTCAAAACCGATAGGTATCTCTGCATTCTTGGATGTAACCTCAAACGCGGGAAACTTTTTTCACCCTCATTTGTTTTCTCCTTCCAGGATACTAATTGCAAATCAATTTTCTCCAATGCCATATTGAAAATACGCATATTTTTGGAATCCTTTGATGTGAATCCTCCATACAATTGATTATTATTACTCCAAACTGAGTAACCGGATAACCTTTCTGCAATTTTATGATCCTTACCAGCAAATGATGCTAAACCTTCCTTGAGTAACAAAGGTGGCAAGTATGTATTCAGGTAAGCAGGAGGTACAGACCTTAACATATGGTCATTCCAAATCCCAATTTTCGGAAGTACCTTTAGCAAAATGGTAGTATTAATGTTTCCACTTTCTTCAATAAAAGTGTCTACGCCATACGAATTCATAGAAAGAGAATTGTCATATGGTTGAGATTCGGGAGAGTATTCATTCCACGTAGTTAAACGCTGTGAAATATCAGAAATTACATCTCTCCTTCTCCCCGTTGGATCCGACATTCTCTTGAAATTAGGAGATATCATTTCCGGTAGAATCTCAATATCAATAGCAGACAACCATCTGACAATATTTCCTAAATGTAGACCTGTGAAACCGTTTTCTTTCTCAATATTATTTCGTTTAGTCTTGCTTAAACCAAGCAAATCTTGATCACTAATCCACCTCTCTTCAATATCTCTAACTAGTTGTGATAGGGGTTCTGGCTCTGAGATGGCATCTGTTGTATCATATGGATTATTCTGTAGTAAAAATAGGCCTTTCGTACCAAACAACGAGTTTTGAATATATTTAATTCCGCCAATTTCCTCTGTGCAATAAAGTGGATTAGGCATTCCGTCCCAAATATTTGGGTCCGCAAATAAGCGTAATACGAGATTACCAACAACATCATTTTCTTCGCTCTCTGCCAACGACTTCTCTCCAAGACTCAAAGAATCCCTATGGTCGAAAAGTCCTACTGCAAGTGGAGATTTAGTATGCTGGATTAAATCTTGTTCATCAAATGCCTCAGCAGAAGTTGTCATGTATGAGCCCTTTGAAGGCATCTGTGAGCCAATAATATTCAAGATGAAATCGAATATCACAGAATTAAATACCGTATAACTATTTTCTGCTACTTTTACAGAAGATGCCTTTACACCTCTCTCTAAGTGCGCATTACTGATAATTATATTCTTGACTCTTTCATCATTACTTGAACCGGTTAGAGCTCTGATTTGACTAGTCAATTCTCGTCTCGAGTTATTATAAACCCTTAGAGTACTCTTGTAAGACCTGAAAATTGATTTCAACTTACCAATGTATTCTGATTTGGATTCATCCTCTTGTACTGCTGTCCAACCGTCTTTCAACAAGTCATATAATGGTTCGAGACCTGCTGGTAAGACATACTTTTTGATATCATGGTCAGAGGGGGAATCACCATCCTTCTTGGTTAATAATTCATGATCTCTTTCAAGTTTCTTCATTACTTTGTCCAAATCCTTTTCGGATAATGAAGGCATGAAGTCTTTTCTTCTCTCATCTTCGGATTTTCCATCGGCTTGAGTTTGTTTGACATTTTCTCTTCCTGAAACATATAAACCAAGAGGGTCTGATGCACATTCCACCCATGATTGCCAGAAATTCAAAGCAGGCCTTGAACCTTCATCTTCGAATTTCTCACACCAGTCATTAAACGACCTAGTCTCATCAACTGAATCTCCACTTGGAAGTATTTCTATCAAATCTCTGATACTAGAATAGTCTGAATCCTTATTGGTTAGAGGTTGGGTTTTGAATTTGGAGTGACCTTCTAATTCTGATCTTAACTTTTGTAATTGGGCCTTTCTCTTCTCAATTTCTACATTTTGAGGGAGTTTATCAAGAAAAGTTTTAATCGGTAATTTCACTTCACTCTTATCAGCACCAACCAGCTCAAGAATTTCAGTTAATTGATCACTTAAGTCATTGAAATTTCTCTGCAAATTACTGCTGAATACTTTCCATTGGCCGGGCAGAACTGGCTCAACAGGAGAATGAATTCCGTCATAATGTGCCTGCAGTATATCACTAATGATGAATGGTGTATTGTAAACTGCTTGGTCTCTGTCCTCTGAATCACCTTCTCCAACCGACATAACCCAAATTACAGTGTCTGCGTCAAATGAACGTCTTATCTGCTGCAAAATTGGCAGAGTCATACCACTGCCACTGCCGCCGGCATATGAGTGAGTAATAATTACATGAGAGGGGGCTTTTGAATTATTTTTCTTTCCAATCTCTCCAATGATTTTGTCGATTTCTTGACTTCTAGCAAAACCAAATGAACGCCCCAATCCTGTTGAGCCACCAGCTCCATCCATACTGGCATCAAGACGCAATGTATTCTTGGTCACTCTAACAACCTTTGATCCAGCAGGGTTATTGTATGATTCACCCCATAAGAAATACCCTGGCTGATCGGGTAATACCAGGCGGTCGATGTCGCTGCCTATGTTTACTGCAAGTATTCGAAGCGAATTATCACATAACTCTTTCAAATCCGATTCAGCCTTCATCTTCTTTTCAAGGTCCTTACCGTTTCTGTCTTTCATCTTTTTAATTAAATCCTTAGAATCCAAGCCTAAGGCAGAGAGTAGAGAACTTGCCCGAGCATCATTTATATTGTCCATACAATATAGTAAACACTCTCGTAAAATCTGTGAACCTCCTTGACCCAATCCGACCCAAAGAACAGATGAAGATTGAGTGACTGCTCTAGCAGATACACTCTCAAGAGACTCCTCAAATGATTCTAAAGATAGTTTTAATTCATCAAGCATCTTTCGTACATCTGAAGGTGAATTTTGGGCACGGGTTACCAGAACTTGCTCCCTTAATGCTTGTAACTTCTTCTTTTTATCACCATGTTCGAATTCCATGTCTCTTGCTGTCAAGAATCCTTCGATACTGAGTTCTAATCTCTTAATTCTCTCGTTTAAAGAATTGAGATTACCCCTGAGATCGGCTGTATCTCTAAGTGCTTCAGGATATTCATCACTTTCAATGGCATCATATACACCTGGAAGTTCTTTCTTTAGCGTATTTTCAATTACGTCATTTAAAGAATTATCAATCATCAACTTATGCAAACTTTCGTTCAATACCCGAGGGTTTTTGTCGGGACTTAACATCATATTAAGTGTTAGATTTTTCTTACAAATCTCCTTGATTACTGCTAAATGCTGTCTTTGTTTATCATCGATATCAGAGTTATGTGGCTCTATTGTAATACATAAATCTAGTATTGAATCGTAAGGATTTGTTATATTTTTATCCAACATCAATTTAGGATGCGGGAAAGTGTAGGAGTTTACCGTATGGCTCTCATCTGAAATTTGGCCATCTTTAGGAATGGAAATAAGCCTATATAATGCACTACTCAATGCTGATTTAATGTGGTCACCCACCTCGGAACATGGAGCAATATTTAGGTAATTTGTAGAAATGGTTTTGACATCACTATTCCATTCGATATACTTCTTTTCAAACTTGAGATAAGCTCTTCCACTAAGGGAAGTTAAATCTTCTAGTTCCGATTTCTGGGATGCTATCTCCATTAAGTCTTTAATGAAAATATTTATTCTATTCATTAATAATGTTCTAAGTTTGTCATAATTAGATTTAATGATTCTAATTGCTTCATTATGGGGCGCTTTACCTAATCGACCTTGAATTGTATCATCCAATGACTCCATAGTGTCAATCAGTATTGAAGGAACTAAGCACTTACCATCTGAATCTTTCCTAGCATCAATTGCTTTGAGATAAATCTGACACAGTCGCAAACATTTCAGGAAAGACTGAGAGTGCGACTTACTTAGCTCTACGCTAGTTTTCGATTTCCAATCATCTTCTTTTCCTTCTTTAATAGGGTCGAATTCCCCAATACATCTAAATTTGAATGAATCACTACCGGTTTGAATAATTTCTAATTTGAAACCTGAGCTCGGCAAATAATCTTCGCAATCATAGGTTTCAAGCCCAGTTGAGAGGATTCTCTTGAGCGCTTTACGTTGCCAAGATTGTTTAATTAATATCGGATGTGGATTCTTACGAAGTGATTTTGTCAAAGAATTTACATCAATTAACATAGCTTCTATCGATGACATATGAGGCTCTTTTAATGTATTTTCATCGTCCATAAATAACCCAATTAGTGGTCGAATATAATCTGTTCGCCATCTATGTCACGAGATTCTTTCCACATCCCATCCCAGATTGGAAAAATAATTGCAACTTCGGTGGCATTTTTTGTTTCGATTTGACACTCATGAATTGAGATTTCAGATCTAGTCTGATGCATGTAATCAATCTCGATTCCCACTGAAGATAAGTATTTTTTTATCGACTTTTTACTCATCTTATCACTACCTTCTGAAATCAAAAAAATCGAACCTGGCCTGACTCTTTTCAGTGACAATCGTTCCAAACTACTCATCACAATAGACTGTAAATTACTATCGGTCCGACATAAGATTAAACCTTGTACTGAAAACATATACTCGTTAGAAATTGATGACAAATATCTTTGCAAAGCCTCTTTAACAAAGGTGCTTTGATAAGTTTCAATTTTATCATTACTCCAGAAGAATAAATGATGGTGGGTTCTTTGTGTATCATGGGCCCAGTTGCTATGTAAATATTGTAAAGAATGAAATAATTCCCTGAAACGTTCATCTATTACCTCCATACCATCATAGCCAAGTGGCATCTTGTCAATATTGGCATTTTGTTTTCGATTGCCTCCCTTATTAGCCTCAGTTATCAGATAAGCATAGTTATCTCTTTCTGCAATCTTCATCACATCATTGCTATCATTACCATGCCTAAATAAAAGTACATCATATTGCTTCTCATCTCTTTCTTCTTTGACAATCCAACTGTATCCGGACCCTTCTTCAAAAAAACCAATTGGGCCTCTTGCTGCTAAGGTTTTTTGTGAACCATTAATCGCATCAATCTGCCATTGCTCGGCATTGTCGAGACCTTTCAAATCTACAAATAACCTGTATGCTGATCTGATAACATCATCGATTAGCCTTCGCCATTTTATGAAAGGATTTGATTCGGTCATATTCCGATGGAAGCCGCGGATTAAAGAAGGGGTGGAAACTGCGTCTTTAATTGATGAAATGAAGTACCTAGTTCCTTTGTATTTCATGTTAGAATAAATATGCGATTTATCCTTAGCAATTACCAAATCATGTGATTTAGGCACTAGAGTACTTAAGAAATTAGAGAGATCTGTCAACATTTAGACCACGGCCCATGCAATTCAAGATTATGGCCTAATCCATCGATCAGTAATAGTGGTTCGAATGTCTTTGACCCTACAACGTCGATTATTCTACCTGAAGCAAAATCTAATTCTAGACCATCCATTTTATCATTTGGAACAAATGCAATCATTGGAAATCGTGGGAAATATCTGAATATCTTATCATCCGATTTCAAAGAATCAAATACAAATGAAATATCAGAGATCATACTCTTTACTAGACGATCTTGAGATTCAAACAAAATGTCATTCAATCTCATTGGAGAACTCGAATAGTATGAAAGAATATTACTATGGAATTGTAAAAAACGAATGACTAAATTTAATGTTCCAGAACATCCATGGTTTGGAGGATGGTCAATGTATGGGAGAAATGGTTGAATTACAAGATTTTTCAAACTGGTGGAGGTTTCAAGTAAAACATGTGCAATACGATTCAATATTAATTTCAAGGCTTCGAAATCTTCTTCAGAGGAATCTTGAGTGCACCATCCTAATTCAATTGCAATTAGCCTCAATCGATGTTCATCAGATTGGAATAATAATTGTTTCAGACCTTTGAAATTACCTGAACTTAATGACTTCTGAATTTTTTTAAGTACATTTTTCTTATGAATTTCATTAAGCAAAATTTGATCGAATATCCAAATAGGTTGGCCGAATTTCGAATCATAACCGATTGCTGGTTCGATTTTTTTATAGTGTGAATTATTCTTTGAGAATTTATTGAAATTCGCAACCGAAATTAGAAATAATTTCCTTGCGTTTCCCGCCTGAGATGAAAAACCCATGAAAGGATCAGTTCTTTCCGGGTTACCGTTAATATCAAACCCATCAAAACATGATTCCACAATTGACTTTTCAGGATATGATGAATCATCCAATTGAAAAATTTCTACTGAATCATGATTGATAACCTGAAACTTTTCACAACTCAATTTGTAGCCGCAGAAACGGCAGATTGTATCATCAACAAGCAAGTCATCAGATATTCCAAACCACTTTGGGTGGAAACAGTTGAAGCTGTTTGCAGAAAGGGAATTATCCTTCCTAAGTTGTTCCTGGATAGACAATGTTAACTGTTGAAAATCAGCAGGGTTTTTTGCTTCAATCATTGAGTTGAATAATAAAACCATATTTCCATTGCTGATTGATCTAAAATCTGGGTCATCTTGGCCTATGATTTTGTCATGATTTGACAGGCTTATTCTAATATCTACACCCCCAATTATTTATTTTTAGACTGATAAATAGATCTACTCAATATCCATGCTATCTTAATTAGTGAATCTGTTGATTCGCCCCCCGCATCATGAATCGAGTTAATTAGATTGTTAAGGAAGTTAGTGGGTATTTTTTGACCTTTATTTAATTGGGAAAAACTTCCACTAATTTTTTCACTTATAGACATGCTATCATCCGGAAAAATATCTGCACCGTTCAAGAGATGACATATGGCATTCAATGTTTTATCACACCATATTTCGTGAATAATATTGCTATATTTTTTCACCTCCATATTCTTTTTTGCCCATACATCTGAGTCATGCTGATTATAGAGAATAAAAAATCTAGTTCTAATATTCAATAGCCACCAGGGCGACCAAGAAACTCGATTACCAATCTGACATTTAATAGAACGGTTTCCGATATCGTGTAAGAAAGTTTGAATGTATTCAAGATGTACTTCGGAGTTATGGTCTATTGTTATTCGGTGGCTATTTGAACCTGATGAGAATAAATTTTCATTGTCAATTTCTGAAGCGACATCCCCTAACAATCTAAGTATACGATCTGCTAGAATATAATTCTTAGAGTCATACATTGGATTAACTGAATACATATGCTTTGTAAGAATTTTCAATGGATTGAACATAATATAAGATGCAAGTATCGAATAGCATTTGTTAGATTCAGGATTATTATTCACGTGGTATAACTTAAGGGAATATCTTGCCCAAGCTTGCAATATAGCCGTATTTGAGAAATATTTCGATAAAATTTGATGCATAATTTGTTGAGAATGTCGACTTTGATTAGAAGGACTACTACCCTCATTATTGACGGAAAAAACCTCATTTAGTGACACAAAAAATTGATTGTAATCATCGGTGATCAATCTCATCATTTCCTTTGATATCAATTGAGTTTGTTCATCTAAACGATCTTTATGCATTTTTGAAAAATTGCCTTCATCCGTTAAGAATTTAGTCAAATCATTATGTTGTTGCTTCTTTTCCGCATTTCGATGCGATGATTCATTGGAATACTCCCCCCCTTTATTTGAATTAATTACCCGACCTACTGCAATTCCGAGAGAAACTGATACCCCTAATAAAAGCATAGCGAACACTGTGGTATTTTTCTCACTGACAGAATAAAGAGACAAGGAAGCCAGAAATGTTGCGAATAATACTATAATTGAGGTAATAAGCACATTTGAAAACCATCGTGTCTCTTTTTCAGTAACGTCTATCCTACTAAAAATCCATGAATCTATTCCTTTACTAATTAGATGATGTACTTCGAGTGAACATGTTTGAATAAACAAACCTAATCCAATAATCATCAAAGGCCCATAATTAGCAGTGTTAAGGAAAATATCGTTTCCAGTCAAACCAGCACAGATTAGGATAATTGCAACTGAATTTAAAATTAAGTGCACTAGACTTAGATTCTTTAACTTTGAATTAATTATAGTCACCCCCTATATCCATAATTGGATCTAAGATTAGGCAAATTGATACTCCCTCTTTTTTAGCTAGATTGCCATCGATTTCTTCAAGTACATTCGAACTTATATTGTGAGATTCAACGATTGAAAAGTTCGAATCATTAACAATATTTGTTTGTCTAAGAACGGGTTCAATATGCTTTACTAAGTCTTCTTGTTTGTTGTGGATAATACAAATTGAAAGTATACCGTTAGATTGATTTGACATTGAATTATTTGTCCACTTCCCATTCACTCCTTTTGCGATCTCTGAAAGCAACTCTGGTAATTTCACGAAATTTATTTTTTTTGACCCCTTTCCAAGCATATCAACATGGCTAGATACCATCAATTGTGAGGGTAGTAAGTGTTTGAGCTCATCTACTTCATCATTTTCCACAATAACATGTGATGATATTTTTAGCACCACCATCATTGTATTTGCCAACCTATGATCTATTTTTTTGAACTTGATATATTTGACATTTCTTAAGCCAGTTTTATTTGCTGAAAGATAGTATCTCAGACTAGCTAAAACTAGATTTGAAGATGAAATACGATTCATGTCGGGTGTTTTTTGTAACGTCCATTTATCCCCATGTGTACGTAAACTTGCGCGATACACAAAACCAAACCTTCCTGCGCGATTACCTCTTCTCCAACAGCGAAATGGGTTGAAATCTCCCTTTAAAAAATCAATCTTGAAATGACTAGTGCAAGTATTACAAATACTTTCAGAATTATGTAATGAGATTACAGACAAATTCCCACTGAAGGATATTTCAGGATGATGACAACCAACCTCGGTAGCCGAAATTATTGATAGGTGTGATTCACGAGGGAGATAATCATTGGTCAATCCCTCTTTCAACTCAGATGCATCTAATTGTGCTTTGTGATAGTCTTCTTCAACGCTTTCATGAAGGTTCAGCCCTCTATTACTTTTAGCATAAGAATGATTCTTTCCTCCATCAAGTGAATATTTGAATTGACTATTCATGTATTCATCCGCGGCATCATCCTGTGGAAAGCGAATTGATAAGTTCTTCATTACCCTAGAAATTGAAGTAAGGTTGCTCAATATTAAATCAATATTGCTCATATTACTACCTCTTCGGGATTGCGGATTAGTGATGCCATCAGGAGCATTCTCCATATTCCTGAAAGCATTGAAACTGTTCGCTTATTACCTACCTCGGTACTGAAATTGGCGATGATATCATTCTCGATTCTATCCTTAGGTCGGAATGCTGCATTCTCGATTACGAGATTTGTACAGTTCATAAGCAAACCAGCTAATATTTGCTTAATTGAAGTATTTTCATCAAAGTGACCTGAATTTATTTCTTCCGATAATATGTCATGTAGCCTTAGAAATACTGTTGCAGGTTGTGATAGTGATTGTTCAACCCACATTATCCACTTTTCCATTGAAACGAAAAACGCTTGTTGATTATCACCAGGTAGGTCTCCCATAAAATCAAATGATTGGAAATATTGTGAAACATCAATAATAGATCTTCTACATTGTTCTTTCCTTGACCCTTTGCTGATATCCATCTCCTGCCGCAGTACTAATAGTAGATGAGTGAAAGACCTCAGTAAGAATGTAGTGGATTTTTGTTTACTAGATAATCTAGGAAATAATGAATTTGTTATATCTTTCTCTATATCGATTATATCTTGTGTTTTATTATCTCTGCCAATTATCGAAAGATTTGAATTCGTTTCCAAGAAATAATGTAAAATTGGTTTTGAATGATGATTTGTGTCGCTAAGATTTAATCCATCTGGCAAAGGCCAAGAAAACCTATACCTTAATCCCTCAATATCTATACCGATTGCATTTGTTGCGATTGAATATCTGTCTTGGGCAAGACTAGAAGGTTTGTATGGAATTAATAATTGTAGTAAGTTGAGCCAAGAGAATCTTTCACTTCCAGCTTCTAGCAACTCAAAATGTCTTTTCATAGAGGTCGTCCAAAGTGGTGGAAAGGTTGACATAATCTGTAATACTTGTTTTATCCCTGGATTGATTAATAGACCGTTTTTCTCATCTATCTGTACAGGGGAATATTCATCCAATTGAGATCCATTTACCTTCACCATATCTTCATCTTCAAACCATATGGGGTGGAAATCTTCTATTTCGACAATAGAGAGGACCCCATCAGAATTCCAATGCATGAATTTTATCCCTCGACTTTTCAGCACCGGTAAAATATGCTGTTTGAACAAGAGATTTCCCATCCAAGGTGGACTTTTCATGTTGCCAGAAATGATACCACACCAAAATGCTAGCAAGCAAATCGACAGGTGTCCCAATAATTGACGATAGACCTCAGGCCAAATATGTAACTCTATACCACGAACTGTCAAGAGAATGAATAGCCCATAGAATATCAATGTCACTAAGAACAATGGTATCGATGTTCTAGAATCATTTGCAACAATCCCCGAAACTAGATGACCTGCTATTAGAGAGATGAAAGAAAAAGTCAATGCGGATGCAACATCTAAACCATCAAACGGCCCAATTATTGAATTGGTAAGACCGCCTAGAATGTAAGTTACTAGCAAAAGCAAGAAAACTCGATTTAACCAAACTACATTTAAGTCGAATGATGTGACCCAATCTGAAAATTTCTTACATTTCTCAATTATCATGATTGAATATTCAGATATTTTTTGTAATAATACCCTAACTCGGCCCATGATTAGTCCTCCGAGTTACTGATTAGTTTCTCCCTAATTGCGAAAAATCGTTTGAGTAAACTAATCATCGAATCTGGTAAAATATCACTGGACGAAGGGTTATCGACAAATTTGCTATTCCCAAAAATACTAGATGTCACTAATAAAAGGTCATCTAATTCAAAGTCCTTCTCAATTTCTCTCATTTTAGTCAATTCACTTGCAGATGCTAATTTGTTATTTGAATCTGAAGAAAGCAATGCATTTTCTTCATAGATTATTTCTGACATCATTGGCTTAGGAGATTGCAAATCTTTTCTTTTATGATATAAATGGAAAAAACTCTCCATCGACTCTCCAGGTGGCAATCGCCATGCAAAACCCATTATCGATTCACCCACTTTTCCAGAATATCTAATCGAGATTCGACACTTTCTATTTGATCATTAACATTTGACAAATCCAAACTAGATTTATCAATTAAGCGTAATTCATTTCCTTGAACGTAATTAAGGTCAAGTGTCAAACTTTTTTGAAGGCTGAATCTAGTAACCAAATGTAACAGAGATGATAATTGATTAAGTAGCCTACCATATTCTACTACTGCAATCGAATCATTCACTAACTCCAGAGTATCTGAATCCTCAAACTTTTTTGATAAATCTAAATCAATAGACTTAGATATTTCATGTGCGGTTACTTCCAGTTCGGATATTAACTGCGAACGATTCTTAGAGGATATCGGTCCTCTGTATTTAGTAGCAATGCAACTACTATTCGGCAGTTTAATGCGACCACCTCATTGAATCTTACTACCAAATAATTTCGTCAAAAGTTCATCAGTTCCAGTTTCATCTCCACCGGTCAAGGCTTTAAACTCTGAATGCAAGTAATCCACTTGCTTAGTCATACTATCTTTGATTTGAACTATCAAATCTTCACGATTGAGTTGTCTCCTGATAGTAGACTTAGTATTGTTATCACGGACCAATTGCAAAAACTCCTTTCGCCATTCAATTGGCAATAGGGCATTGATATGGTTTTCAGTGAGTTTCCTCAATCCAGTAATTCTTATCATAATTGCTGGAAGAACAGTATTGGCTGCGGCTAGTTTAATCGCAGGGGTTTCTTCTTTGTCAAGATGTTCTAATTCTTGCTTAAATTCTTTTGAAGCTGCACGAAGTTTCTTTTTTATGTCTTGATATTCTTCTTCCCTATCCTCTAAGATTTGATCTACTGTTTTCAATTCTTCTAATGCGAGTTCTCTAGCTGTTTTGTCTTTGGTACCTGAAAGAATATCCGCCCACTCCTCTTGGAGATGCCATCTTTCAATATCTGAAATTGAGAAACTATTTTCACCAGTGTCCTTTTTTGGTTTAATAACGAAATACATTACAGCCATACCGAAGAGTAAACCTGCAATTGCGGCTAAAATCTGTGCATTTACACCATCAACAAGACTCATGACTGCCACTTGAAGAAGTCATAAATAACTGCTTCGCAAACTAAACATCTTTTTCATTTGAAGTTTTAAACTTTTTAATTATTGAATTTATTGATACTCTGATGTTTTTAATACGAGCACTGAATGGCACTCCACCAGTTTTATTTGACCTTCGACTGACCATAAATAGAGAGACCATTGCACCTAATAGAAGGCAAACCGTCGGGAAGAACCAATAATATCCAGAAGATACAACATCACTAGCACCCTTCTCGAAATTTCTACTATTTGCAATATCCACAAGTGGGTTGAAATCTGAAGAAACTGTTACTTCTTTGACTCTCAGTTCTACTAATTCACAGTCCCTAATCTTATCAGAACAATCTTGGTTAATTAGACGTACAGAAATAAACTCCTTTTCATCATCATCTCTGAATTTTGAGGAATCCTTTACCATCAGTTTGATAATTACATTATACCCTGAACCTTCGGGGAATTTATTCGAAGGTTCATTGCACTTTTCTTCATCAATAAATTTCTGTAAATTCCAATTTTGGGGGAAGTATACATCATCACATTCAATTTGAACGTTATAATCACTTCCAGAACCTTTGTTAAATGTAAAGTCCCATAATATTCTACTAATTCCATCGGGATCTGAGATGAAATCTCCACATTCGCTTAACGGGACAGAATAATCGCTCTGTAGGAAACCATCATGGTTTACAATTTCAGAATCAATGAGAGGGCAATTATTAGATGGCAATTGAAGAGTAGGAAGTGAATCTGGAGCCCTGGTTATCTCCTCGGATTCAAATGTTAAATCCCATGAGTTTGAAATTGAAGAAACACCCAATGGGTCACTATAATTCAAAATTAATGAATATGATTCTAAATTAAAGAGTATGTATATTTCATGGGTTGAAAGATTGCTATGTATTACTTCAACCGCCATAGTAAGTTCATTATTTGGATTTATTTGCGAGGATAAAATCATACAATTTTGGATTTGTGAATCCTCTACTAATTCACCATCCAAATTATAATATCTATACTCAGAATGACATGAAAATAGATCATCGACAGAGTACTTGGAAAGCAAATGAAATTTATCTTCCTCAACCGGAGGCTCTAGCACAATATCAAATATTGAATCGATGTTAGATTCTCCAAGGTTCGCACCTCTGAATTCGATTTTTGACCATGGTTGGATGTGTTCAATTAACTTATAGTGAATTGGAACAACTTCAGAATAATCATCATACACACTAAGGTTGAATTCTGTTACGTGTGATTGAATGCCATTCAAAGAAATAATACCATCTTCAATTATAATATTTTGAACGACTGTTCCGCCACCATACTTTTCGACAATTACATTAACAGGTCTCAATTGCAATTGATCAATTTTAATTTCTATTTGCACTGGTAGGTGATCTATATTTGTTTCAACTCGATTCCATAAGCATGTAACCTGCCTCAATCCTTGAATTGGCACATCCTCAATGCATAGTAACTTTACTCCTTGGTCGGTAATTAGCTCCTCTACAGGGTTAAATTCTGTTGATTTTATTGAAGTAGAGTTGATTTCGATAGTGGATGTTCTACCTAGTTCATCTGTCGCACTAATTACAATAACATCATCTGCTAAAGTGGCTGTTGACATTTCATATTGACCTGAAATTAGGGGATAATTACCATGATTTGTAAACGATGGTGAATTTGTAACGTCATTTACCCTCCAAACAAGTTTACATTCATCACAAGACAGAATCAAATCTTGACTAAGTAGGCCATTAGATAGGGTACCTAATATTTCAATCACAGGTGCTTCATTATCATAAACAAACGAAATGTGGCCCGTGTTGAAATATCTGCCAGCTTCATCATTTAATTCTACATGTAATGAATAGGTTCCATCTGGTATTGAATTCGAGGCGAATGATGCTGATGTAAATCTATAAGTTGAAAGGGCATTTTCAAACACAAAGGTAGCATTCGCAATAGGGGCTTGTCCTGAAAATGTAGTTGCACTAATCTGATTATCTACAAATGAAGCAATAAGTGATCCATTCCAACCACAACCTGAAGTTCCCACACAAGTTATCCCTTCCCATCTAGGTTCTACCAGGTCCCTAATTTGCACTCTGAGCAAATTTGCTGTAATTGGATGCCCTGCTAAATCAGAACCAGTTACTGTAACTAGAACTGTCTTACCAACATATGTTCCTAATTCAATTGTTTTTGAATTAAATATGATTAGGTTTTCATATTGATTACTTCCCAGTTCACGGATATTTATGGTATATTGAGAAATTAATAATTGTGAATAATCATCATGTATTTGAACCGAAATTGGGCAATAAGATTGCATATCTGTAAATTCATTTGATTGCCAAGAACAATTTGTATCTGCTTCGAATGATACACTAGGAGTTATATGATCAATGACATATATTTCAGATATTGATTGCAGGTTACCTACATGGTCGGAGACAACCATTGAAAATCGCATGGATGCACAATTTTGTAGTTGGTATTCGGCAAGTAAATACTGATTCTGAATTACCTCATTTACAATGGATGAGGTTGGGCTAACACACCTAATTGTCACTCCCTGCGACATAGAAATATTAGCATCAGAGTTTTGTAAACCATCGATCGAAATGATTCCATCTTCAGATGCAATTCCCGGAGTCATAATTTTGATACTGTTTGAATCTCTAGAATTAATCTCAAGTACAGGTGGGAGATTGTCAATGGTGAAAATCTTAGAGTAAGTGTTTCTGTTGCTTATTGCATCTTCAATTACAATATCAATTCTTACTGAAGAGGATGGACTTGCTAAAGAGACAAAGCCATCTGTATAATATTCAGATGAATAAATAACCTGCCCCGTAGATACTAGTAGTTGGTTAACTGTTATTTTGCATGGCCCCGTAATATTCTCTACACAACTAATTCTGAAGGTACCATCTGATCTTGCAACCCCCTCATCAAATGAAATTTTATTTGCTTGATAGATTTGAAATTCAGGAGCCAAGTCATCATATGAAATATTTACATTGGTCGATACTTGATTACCAATCTCATCTTCAGTAATAAGTATCAATTGACCAGAAGGAGGAGGCGGTGCACTCCAAGTGTTATTTGTGATATGAGTCCAAAATATCTTTGAACCCGATTGTGTTTGCCAAAATACATCACTAACCGCCAAACTATTGTCAGTACAAATGAATTCACTATTTCGATTCGAGGAAACAATATATGAAACTATATTTGTATTCTGAGCTTCAAATACTGAACTTTCTGGTAAACATGATGGACCGATATTATCCACTAATAGAGATACACTTTGATTTAATGAATTCCCTAAAGTATCTGTCAAATACATTACAACAGAAGCTTGAGAGAGCCCTGAATAGTTTATTGTCAAATTAAAGATATTATTACTATCCACATTGCCACAATTTAGTGAGATATTTTGCTGGGATGAACTACATTGTACGGTTATGGGTAATGGATGATTTGAATCTGCCAACAACTTAATCGAACCATCAAATATTAGTTGCCCATTCTGGAAAAATCCTGTTGCCAAGTAGTTTGAATCTATTGTAATATTTGAATTAGAAATTGAGTTCAACCAAGTTACTGAATAGTTAGATGAAGTTATGTGACCAACACAGTCAATTGCATCTACCCTAATCCAAGTAGATTGCGTTGCTATTGGCTGAGAGGTATTTGAACCAATTGTTGTATTACCGTTGTTTGAATAAACTATACCTCCTGTAATACAATGATCATCCAATAATGAGACATCTACACTCGGTGAATTGAATCCAGCGTAAATTATCAAATTATCTATTACCACATTATTTCCTTCGTAAACCTGAAGGGTAGGGTGAACATCATCTTGAATATAACTTAAATTTGTAGTTGTAGCCATCCCAACTCCATTTACTACTGTCACTCTGATATTCCAGGTACCGTTTCCTACTCCGATTGGAATACCAGATGATGAGAACGCTTGTGAAGGAGTACAATCACTGCTATTAGAAATACAATACTTCATTGAGACAATTCCTGTTTGGTAATCTGCAGCATTGGTTGTAAATGGATCACCACCGGACAATACATAATTCAATCCACCATATTGTGTACTAGTATTTGGTAGATAAAGTGAAAGAGCGGGACTACTGAAATCATATGTTAGATTAATACTACTCAATGCATCATTTCCAAAAGCATCTGATAATGAACAGGTTAGCACACCACTACTCGTAAGCCCAGTGATATTAGCTCCGGAAATAGAACCTCCACTGCCACTCCAACTAACCGAATATGATGGTAAATAAGCTCCTGCACTGGCGTTACAATTTATTTGTGAATAATTGCTTATCCAATAATAATTTGAGTTGTATACTGAATTGTTTAAAGCCCATGATGGAGAATTAATACTCCCGTGATAGACGAAACTCTGCGTAGTCGAATTAGCATTACCGAGATAATCAATTGAAGAAATATTCACTGTGATAATTGAATTATTACTAAATAAATTGGAGCAATTTGAAGAAGATAAAATTCCCGATAGTGTCCCATTAATTTGAACTGAAAGTCCAAATGGATTCCATGACTTTGAACATGAAACTGAACTGGAAGAAACTGTGAAACTAAGACTTGAAATTTGTGAAATCGAATCACTCGAATTGAGGAAGATTGTTGTATTTGTACCAAAATCAGTGCCTGATAAGAAGTTGCCTTCCAGAGAAATCTCAGGAGATAAACCATCTAATGTCACAGTCCATTCTACTTCAGAATTTAACCCTACGGCATCGGTAATATTTGCGACAAATGTGTGATTACTATTACCATTTGGAATCACAAACCAACCACCTTGATCTTGTAACTGGTTACCATCCCAATGCAAATTGATGTTGTAAGGTAAAGCACTAGTATAACTGTAATTTTGAGAATCTCCTGGTTTGGCAATGGACGGTATTGATGAAGTAATAGTTGGAGAAACGGTATGATGCGTTAGATTGAAAGTATCAACTTGATTATTTCCGGCATAATCTGTAGCATTTACTACTAAGACATAACTTCCAGATTGGCGGTTATATTGATAATTATTACCTGTTCCTGAAAGACAACTTGAATTAAGTGCATTTGAAAGACTACTACCCATTTTAACACAAATATCCGATGTATCGATTGACCTAAATACGTGTACCATCGAGTAATTACTAGAGTTTAATCCATAGAGGTTAGTTGAAAGTGAGCTTGAAATACCGATTACTGGAGCAACATTATCTGGATTCAAAGAGATTGACTTCGACTCAAATATCTCTGAATTTGATTCGGTCTGGATTATCAGCGTAATACTAGACTGATTCCAAATCCAGGCCGGATAATCTGTAGATGTTAATTGATAAGAACTGACATTACTAGCG
>Ga0209709_10001782_pt1 | contig 19494 bp, 25 predicted proteins | sample ArcticOcean_MG_C_2_FD_187435 | JGI IMG/M metagenome (GOLD analysis project Ga0209709, IMG submission 187435) | Marine microbial communities from western Arctic Ocean - ArcticOcean_MG_CB4_136 (SPAdes) (version 2) | ecosystem: Environmental > Aquatic > Marine > Oceanic | place: Arctic Ocean... | reverse complement strand
TCCTTTTTCAGTTTTGAACATTGATCTTTTAATTGTATTAACTGGAGTAACTCCTGCAGTCCAAATCAAAGTTTTTGTAATAATTGATTCAACTTCAGATTGATCAATAGAATCTTGGGGGGTTTCATCTAATGTTTTTATTGTTACTTCATTCCCATCAAAACTTGTAACAGCTTTTTTTAATTGAATATTAATTCCCCTTTCTATTAATTTCTTTTTTGCAAAGTCTGCTAATTTTTTATTAAATCCAGGTAAAATTTCTCCCATTGCTTCTAATACAATTACTTTAAGATCCTCTTTGTGAATATTAGGATAATATTTCCGTGCATCTAAAAGTAAATCCATTAATTCTCCTGCAGTTTCTATTCCTGCAAAACCACCACCAACTACAACAAAATTCAAAAAACTTTTTCTAAGAATTGGATTTGTTTCATTTTCTGCTTGTTCAAGCATATCAATTACTCTATTTCTTAACATTACAGCATCGTTGAGTGTTTTCATTGTGTAAGCATTTTTTTCAACATCAGCCATTCCAAAAAAATTAGTTTCACTACCAAGTGCAACTACTAAAAAATCATAATGTATTGAAATACTTCTTTTATCCCCAGTTCCCCATATTGTTACTAATTTTCCATATGGATCAATATTTTTAATTCTGCCTTCATAGAATTTTGTTTTTTTACAAATTGTTCTAATTGGAAAAACTATGTGTCTAGTTTCAATCATTCCTGATGCCACTTGAGGTAACATTGGGGTAAATAATAGAAAATTATCTTCTCCAATCATTACTAATTCAATTTTAGGATCTTTTCCAAATTCTGATTCTAATTGTCTAGCACATTCTACAGCTGCAAAACCACTACCTAAAATTACAATTTTTTTCTTATTTTTTACCAATTATATCTAATCCATATATTGAGTGAATATATGCTATAAGTATAATTTTAAGAAAAATTACTAGTTTTTATGTTCTCATAATATCTGAATGTAAAATCTCATAAGCTCTTGATGAATCTCTTTCATTAAGAATTATTGTAATGTTATCTTGACTGAAAAATGCATTAACTAATTCTACTCCATTTGCATGTAATACTTCTGCAACATATGATACTACATCTGATTGGTTTTGAGAGATTGGTATTGAAATTCTAATTTTTGCAAGACCTGTACTAAACATATCTTTTCTTTCTGAAACACTATTGAAAATTTGTCTAATATCTTCCATATCTTCTGTAAGAAATCTAAATGAATCAGACAATCTAAAAAATTCATAATTATTAGTTACCTTAGAGAATTTATCTAAAATTGACATAGGATCCATTTCGTTTGAATCCTTAATAGAAAATTTAACATCCATTATTCCATCTGTTAAAGCTAATCTGGCATTTTTCAAAACTGATTCTTCTTTCATTTCTTCTTTAATTTCAAATGAATCTGCATATCTTTTGATTGCAACTACCACAGTATTGAGGTTAACAGAATTTCCTAAAATTTTTTCTATTTCTGGTTGAATTTTTACTGCTAATGCAGTATAATTGATCAAATCCATTTTCATACAATCATAAATTGAGCGATTTCTCGTTATGATTTCTCTTACAACTTCAGGAATAGACATGTTTGATCTCATTAAAATTATTATAGTATGTCAGTTATAATAGGATTATGTAATAATATTGATGATTATTCAATATATTTATATAATGTAATATACATTACATAATGTAGATTAATATGACAAGTTTCTTTGATACCGAATTTGATAGAATTTTCAAAAGTATGTCAACTTCATTTTTTGACGTAAATAATGTTTTTGAAGAATTCAAAGATAATTCCAATTCTGGCCCACTTTTTTACGGTTATACAATGACTGTTGGTCCAGATGGAAAACCTTCTGTACAGGAATATGAGAACGTAAAACCAGACCGTCTTCATATTTCTGATACTAGAGAAGCAATTGTTGATACAATTGTAGATGAAAAAGAGAAAGTAGTAAAACTCATAGCTGAAATGCCAGGAGTTGAAAAAACTGATGTCAAAATTTTAGTTGACAAAAATGTTGTAGATATTACTGCAGAACATGGTGAAAAAAAATACCATTGTAAAGTTCCCCTACAACATAAAGTTGATGAAAATTCTGCAAAAGCTACTTACAAAAATGGAATCTTACAATTGGTTTTCAAACTAGTTGTAGAAAAACAAACTAGTAAAAAAGTGGAGGTTGAATAAACCCCTCATTTTTTTTGAGGTAATAATATGGAAAAAATAAGTTTAAAAATTAATGAAATTCCACAACAACACATTGGAAAAGGTAGAGCAATAATTGATCCAAAAATAATTGAGGATCAAAATTGGAATATTGGTCAAATTTTAGAATTAACACACAACAAAAAAACATATGTTAAACTTTGGCCTGCAACACCTCAAGAATATGGAGCAGGAATAATCAAAATAGATGGTATTACTAGACAAAATATTGGAGCAGGAATAGATGATAAAATTTCTATTAAATCCGTTGAAGCTGTAAAAGCTGAACAAATCATTTTGTCTCCAACTGAAAAAATTACAACTGATGGATTACAAGAATATATGATTTACAACTATCTTAATCATGTGTTTAGTAATGGTGATTCAATATCACTAAATACACAAATGGGAAGTAGAGTTCAATTTGTTGTAACAAATACAAAACCATCCAAACCAGTAATTGTTACTGAAAAAACAATTTTCAAACTTGGTTCATTAACTAAAGTAGTTGATGTTTCTGTTCCAAGAATAACATATGATGAACTTGGTGGTCTAAAAAATGAAGTTCAAAAAATTCGTGAAATGGTAGAATTACCAATGCGTCATCCTGAATTATTTGAGAAAATAGGTGTGGAAGCTCCAAAAGGTGTTTTACTTTATGGTCCACCAGGAACTGGTAAGACTTTACTTGCAAAAGCAGTAGCTGGAGAAACTAATGCTCATTTTATCTCTATAAGTGGTCCTGAAATAATGGGTAAACATTATGGTGAAAGTGAAGAAAGAATTAGAGAAATTTTTACACAAGCCGAAGAGAACGCCCCTAGCATTGTATTCATTGATGAAATAGATTCCATTGCTCCAAAAAGAGATGAAGTATCAGGAGAACTTGAGAAAAGAATAGTTTCTCAACTATTAACATTGATGGATGGTATGAAGTCTAGAGGTAATGTTGTAGTAATTGCTGCAACAAATAGACCAGATTCAATAGATCCTGCACTTAGAAGACCAGGTAGATTTGACAGAGAAATTGAAATTGGAATTCCTGATGATGAAGGAAGATTCGATATTCTTTCAATTCATACACGTGGTATGCCAATTGATGAAAAAGTAGATCTAAAACAAATCTCAAAAACTACACATGGATTTGTGGGAGCTGATTTAGAAATATTATCTAAAGAAGCAGCAATGAAATCCCTTCGGAGAATTCTTCCTGAGATTGATTATGATGAAGAAAAAATTTCATCAGAGATACTTGAAAAGATCCAAATCACCAGTGATGACTTTAGAGATGCACTAAAAGAAGTAAGCCCTAGTGCACTCAGAGAAGTTCAAGTTCAAATTCCAAATGTAAGTTGGGATGATGTTGGTGGTTTAGAAAATCTAAAAGAAGAACTCAAAGAAGCTGTTGAATGGCCAATCAAATACAAGGATGCATATGATTATGTTAATGTAAAATCTCCTAAGGGAATTTTACTTGATGGTCCTCCAGGAACTGGAAAGACATTGATAGCAAAGGCTCTTGCCAAAATGACAGATTCTAATTTTATCAGTATCAAAGGTCCTGAACTACTCTCAAAATGGGTGGGAGAATCTGAAAAAGGAATCAGAGAAATATTTAGAAAAGCACGACAAGCTGCTCCATGTATCATTTTCTTAGATGAAGTTGATGCACTTGTTCCAAGACGAGGGAGTGGAGGTTCTAATTCACATGTTACAGAAAATGTAGTGTCTCAAATCCTAACAGAAATTGATGGATTAGAAGAGCTAAACAATGTGTTGATAATTGCTGCAACAAACCGATTAGATATTGTTGATGAAGCATTTCTCAGACCAGGTAGATTTGATAGAATCATCAAAGTTCCAAATCCTGATGAGAAAGGAAGACAGCATATCTTTGAGATCCATACAAAAAGTAAGCCTCTTGCAAGTGATGCAAAAATCTCAGAAATTGTAAAGTTAACTGATAACTTTAGTGGTGCTGAAATTGCAGCAGTCGCAAACAGAGCAGCTATTGCAGCTTTGAGGAGATACGTTTCTGGCAAGTCAAAGAATGTTAAGGAGATTAAGATCACTCAACAAGATCTAATTGATGCTGTGGATAAGGTAAAGCCTCGAAAGAGAGAGGCTCCTATATCTCAAGTCATAAAATAGTCTAAATACTAAAGGAAATGAGATGAAATAATGAAACTTTATCTTGATTTTGAACCTTGTAAAGAGTGTAAAGAAATGATGAGCGAATTAAGTAGTCCTGAAATGCTTTTTGCTGATGAAAAAACAAGATCTGATGAATCTGCAAAATTTTTGAGACATTTGACCTATAATCATAATGAAGTTGTTCAAGCTGTAATGGAAGATCTTCCAAAACAGAAAAAGGATCAAGAACCTGATTTTTATCAATAATCTAGTTTTTTCTTATTTTAGTAAATTCAGCTTCTAGAATTTCTTTTCTAATGATTTTCAACACATCATAAATTTTATCAAAAATATCTTCGGTATTATTTCCTAAAATTTTAACAATAATTCCTGATTCATTTGGTAGAATTGATGTACCCATTGAAATTAATTCTGATTTTTCTATATTTTCATTAATAATATTTTCAAGTTTTGTTATCTGATTCTTCTTTGTTAAGACATATACTGTTCCAACAATATTATATTTTCCTAAAATTCCTTTTATTTTCATATCATATTTTTTAGGTTCTATTTTCATATTTTCTAGACATCGAAATTCATTGTTTTGATTTTTACAATATGTTCTAAGATAACAAATATCATAATCAAAAGTTTCTTTCATTGCTGTTCGTCCAGGTGTTAAAACTTCTGAATAAATTAGAGTTGCATTATCATGTATATTCAAATTTACTTTTTGATAATATCTAGAATTTTGATATGGAATTATTTGATCTGGAATATATTCTAAATAGCAATTTTCATCTAGTGTAATGTTTACCATTTGTGATGCAGAATTTGAATTCATACTATAGATTCTAGTTGCACCTTGTGTAGTAATATGACTAACAGCATTATTTTTCAAAGTGATATCTGTTTTGTACCTATCACCTTGCAAAATCCCGCCTGAAGGTGAAATAATATACAAATATGCCATACCTGGAAGTGAACTTTCAGGATATATGGCTCGTTGAATTTGTAAAGGTACTTGAGAAAATTGTTTTGTTATGACTGTTTTTAATTCATTATTTTGTTTTAATTCTACATCCAAAATTCCAACTTTACCTGATTTTCCAACTTCTAACTGTTCTATTTTTAAATTATATTTTTTTACCTCTTGCGGAATTTCATCTGAAATTAATTTTATGTCGTTCAAATCTTACACTTTTTTTAAATTATTTGATTTAGGTTGAGAATCTAATAACAAATCATGAATAATATGCTCTGCAATTTTTTTAATACCTTGATCTGTTTTACAATTAATAAATTCAAATGGTTTTTCTTTTCTTATTCTTTCAGCATCTGTTTTCATAATTTCTAAATTTGCACCTACTAATTCTGCAAGATCTATTTTATTTATTAACAAAAGATCACAATTTGTAATTCCTAATCCTCCCTTTCTTGGATATTTATCTCCACCAGCAACATCAATTATGTAAATAAAATAATCTGCAAGAATTGGACTAAATGTTGTGGTAATGTTATCTCCACCACTTTCAATTATAATTAAATCTAATTCTGGATGATTATCTTCCATTTCTTCTATTATTGCTAAATTCATTGAAGGATCTTCTCTAACTGCCGTATGTGGACATCCTCCTGTAGCAAGTCCAATTACCATATTTTCTGGTAACAATCCTCTTTCTGTAGCTAAATTTTTCCTTATTCGATCAGCATCTTCTTTTGAGATAACATCATTTGAAATGATGCTAATACTATAACCAATTTCAGCTAGTATAGGTACAAGACATTCGATTAACATACTTTTTCCAGAACCTACAGGTCCTCCAATGCCTATCCTTGGTATGTGAGTCATAAAGCAAAAATCAATTTTTACGTAATAAACATTTTAGAATCCATTTTTTCATGCGACATTTGAATTATATCAAATTGTGGTGCAAATTGCCACATATCAAAAAGTGATTTATTAGAATTTTCTTTTAGAGTTTTAACAATTATTGGTTTAATTTCATGAATTATTTTTTGTCCTTCTAAATGTTGAATTAATCCTAATCTTAAAGCTGCTCCTACAACACTAACTGTAAAACCATATAGTAGCATTGCAAGACTTTTTTCTTTTTTTATTTTTAATGCACTACAACATATTCCAAATGCTACTGGAAATACCCCATGTACTTTTTTTTCTTTAATTGCTTTTTGATATTTATTAAAAATATTATCATCTTTTACAAATTCTGAAACACATTTGATTAATTGAATTCCTGAATTGACTGATGCCTTTCTTATTTCTTTTATTGGTTTCATAATAAATGCCATTTCATCTGCTTGTATTATTTTCTCAAAATTTTTCTTTTCAGCATTTTCAAGTGAATTTTCAAGTGCAACACAATCTGAAGGTCCTATTTGTTGTTCAATATTTACTTTAATCATATTTTTAATATCTTCTACTCCTTTGATTTCATTTTTAGAAAAAAGAAATTCTAATCCATTTGATGTTGCATAAAGTCCAGTGGGAAAAAATGAATCAGAAAGCTGCATAATTGCAAGCTCTTCATGAATTTCATCAGTGTTCATGTACATCAGCACTAGTATGTGGCAAAAATATTTTTTCTTCTATTTTTAATTCAACATGATCAATTATATCTTTGAATAGTCTTTGAAATATTTCTAATTCTGAATCTTCTTGGATTGGAAATAATATCATTTTATCTTCAATTGAAATTGGCCTGTGCCTATTTCCGATAATATGACCTAAAATTATGGCTATATTTTGATTATTTTCTTTTAATTTTACTAAAATTACTTTTTCAGGAATTTGTTTAACAATAATTTTTATTTCATTATTACCAATAACATCTCCATGTTGAAGCTTAATGCTTGAATCTAAATTAATTCCAATATCTGTGCCTAAATTTGTTTTTTTCCTCAGAATTCTTTTTTCTAAATCAATTCGTGAAATTTTTATTTCCTCAAAATTTTTCTTCTCTAAATTTTCTCCTTTGAAGACATTCCCTAAAATTGAATTAATATTTATCATGATTACTTTACAATTTTGATAAAATTATAGTTTTGTAATTACTTTTTGAATTATTATATACAGTAATTGAATACTATAATTATTGATGCTTACACCTAGAGAATTAGAAAAATTAAATATTTTTGTTGCAGCAGAATTAGCTCGTAAAAGACAGGGGAGGGGATTAAAACTAAATCATCCAGAATCTGTAGCTATTCTTGCTGATCATATATTGGAAGGTGCAAGAGATGGAAGATCTGTTCCAGAACTAATGAGTTCTGGAAAACAAGTTTTAAAAAGAGATCAGGTATTGCCAGGAGTTCCAGAATTAATTCATTCTATACAAGTTGAAGCTACTTTTGATGATGGTACAAAATTAGTTACTGTTCATGATCCTATAGGTGAAAACTAAAATGATTCCTGGAGAATATTTTCTATCTGAAGAACCAATAATTGCAAATGCTGAAAAAATTACAATAACTTTGGATGTTACAAATACTGGAGATAGACCAATTCAAGTTGGATCTCATGCACATTTTTTTGAAGTGAATAAAGCATTAGAATTCCCAAGAAGAAAATCTTATGGATTTCATCTTAACATTGCTGCTGGAACTTCTATAAGATTTGAACCAGGAGATAATAAAAAAGTAGAGTTAACAGAATTTTCTGGTAAAAGAATTGTTTATGGATTTAGTGGATTAGTAAATGGTTCATTATCTGAAAAACAAGATGAAGCATTTTCTAAAGCAAAAGAACAAGGATTTCGAGGTATGGAATTATGACTCTAAATATTTCTAGAAAAAATTATGTTGATTTGTTTGGTCCTACAACAGGTGATAGGGTTCGTCTTGCTGATACTGATTTAATTATTGAAATTGAAAAAGATTTGATCAAACATGGTGATGAATCTGTTTTTGGAGGTGGAAAAAGTATTCGAGATGGAATGGGACAAGCTAGTGGAGTGTCTAGAGCTGATTCACTTGATCTCGTTATCACAAATGCAATAATTTTAGATCCTGTTTTAGGAATTATCAAAGCTGACATTGGTGTAAAAGACGGAAGAATTGTAGGTGTAGGAAATGCTGGAAATCCAAATATTGCAGATGATGTAGATATGATAATTTCATCCAACACTGAAATTATTGCTGGAGAAAATACGATTTGTACTCCTGGCACAATTGATTCTCACATTCATTTTATTTCTCCACAACAAGCAACACATGCAATCTGTAATGGAACTACAACTATGATTGGTGGTGGAACAGGCCCTGCTGATGGAACTAATGCTACAACATGCACACCTGGAAAATGGAATATTCATAGAATGATTGAATCTGTAGATAATTTTCCAATGAATTTTGGTTTTCTTGCAAAGGGAAATGATTCTCTTGAACCTGCATTGTTTGAGCAAATTGAAGCTGGAGCTTGTGGATTAAAATTACATGAAGATTGGGGAACAACTCCTGCAACAATTAATTCTGCATTGAATGTAGCTGACAAAACTGACACTCAAGTTGCTATTCACACTGATACTCTAAATGAATGTGGATTTGTAGATGATACAATTGCAGCAATTGCAGGTAGAACAATTCACACTTATCATACTGAAGGTGCAGGTGGTGGACATGCTCCTGATATTTTAAAAGTTGCAAGTCTATCTAATGTTCTTCCATCTTCAACAAATCCAACACGTCCATTTACTGTAAACACATTAGCAGAACATCTTGACATGATGATGGTTTGTCACCATCTTAATTCATCAGTACCTGAAGATATTTCATTTGCTGAATCTAGAATAAGAGGGGAAACAATTGCTGCAGAAGATGTTTTGCATGACATTGGAGTTCTTAGTATGATGTCTTCAGATAGCCAAGCAATGGGAAGAGTTGGAGAAGTTACTACAAGAAATTGGCAAACTGCAGATAAGATGAAAAAAATGACTGGAAGTTTATCTGAAGATAATTCTCAAAATGATAATTTCAGAGTAAAACGTTATCTTGCAAAAATTACTATTAATCCTGCTATTACACATGGAATTTCTGATCATGTTGGAAGTCTGCAGCCTGGAAGATTAGCTGATATTGTAATTTGGTCTCCACAATTTTTTGGTGTAAAACCTAAAATGATTATCAAAGGTGGGTTCATTGCTTATTCTTTAATGGGTGATCCAAATGCTTCCATTCCAACAACAGAACCAGTATTGTATCGACCTATGTTTGGATCATTTGGTAAAGCAGTACAATCAACATCTATAATTTTTACATCTCAATTAGCATTAGATAATGGCATGCAGGAAAAAATTAATTGTGATAAAAAATTAGTTGCTGTAAAAAATTGTCGTTCTATTGGAAAAAAAGATATGTTGTATAATGATGCAACACCTGACATTGATGTAAATCCAGAAACATATGAAGTAAAAGTTGATGGAAAAATTACTACAACTGATCCTGCAACAAAATTATCTTTAGGTCGATTGTATCATTTATTTTAAAAATATTATCGGAAGTACTTGTTTAATTATTCCAAAATAATTTTATGTTGACTATTCTGTATTTTTATTTGAGCCTGAAATTTGATGTATTTAACAGTTAATGACCTTAAAATCCTTAAATAGATATTGGCATTAGTTTTTCTAGTGTCCCAAATTAGATCCGTTTACGCGTTTTCACTTTTAGCTATACTTGCGATCATTACTGTTTCTGGTATTCCTCAATCTGTTTATGCAGCAGGTGCAATATCTGAAGGTTTTGCCATTGGAGAAGCTTTACCAGAATGGATTGGTTGGGCTATTGTTGTTGGTCTAGGAATGGTATTTGCTGTAATTATTACAATTGAAGTAAAAATTGAAGAAAAATATCTAGGTGTTAGTCAAACCTCTGAAATGTTTAACACAGCAGGAAGAACTATCAAAACTGGTCTTACTGCAGCAGCAATTGTTTCAGCATGGACATGGGCGGCAACATTACTGCAATCATCCACTGTAGCATATCAATATGGTATCAGTGGTCCATTTTGGTACGCAGCAGGCGCATCAATTCAGGTTCTATTATTCGGAATTTTAGCTATTGAATTAAAACGAAAAGCACCAAATGCACACACTTTCTTAGAAATTATTCGTGCAAGATATGGTAACGGTTCTCACAAGGTATTCTTGGTATTTGCATTAATGACTAACATGATTGTAACTGCAATGCTCCTACTTGGTGGATCAGCAGTTGTCAATGGTTTAACTGGAATGGATATTTCACTAGCCGCATTCTTAATTCCAATCGGTGTTATGATTTACACTTTAGTTGGAGGATTAAAAGCAACTTTCGTTGCAGATTACATGCACACTATTATCATATTCGTTACAATATTGACATTTGTTTCAGCAGTCTACATCAATACTGACATTACTGGTGGTATTGAAGGAATGTATGATAAATTAGTACAAGCAGCCGAAATAAGACCGATTGAAGGTAATGCTGGAGGAGCATTCTTGACTATGGCATCAGCAGGTGGATTGATGTTTGGTATCATTAACATAGTTGGTAACTTTGGAACTGTCTTTGTGGATCAAGCATATTGGCAACGAGCAATTGCTGCCAAACCATCATCAACTGTAAAAGGTTTCTTACTTGGTGGACTTTGTTGGTTTGCAATTCCATTCACACTTGCAACTACGATGGGGCTGACGGCGGTTGCGCTCGATGTAGATATTACAATGCAACAAGCTCAAATGGGCTTAGTAGTTCCAGCAGCAGCAGTTGCACTAATGGGTGAAGTTGGAGCAATTTTGGTATTAACAATGTTATTCATGGCAGTAACTTCTGCAGGATCTGCAGAATTAATCGCAGTATCCTCAATTGTAACTTATGATTTGTATAGGACTTACCGTAATCCGAATGCTACAGGTAAGCAACTCGTTAAAGTATCCAGGGCGACAATTGTTGCGTTTGGGCTTGGTATGGGTGGTCTAGCTGTAGTACTACTTGGTATGGGTCTAAGTCTTGGATTCGTCTACCTAGCAATGGGTATCTTGATTGGTTCAGCAGTAGTTCCAATCGCACTTACGATATTATGGTCCAAAACCAACAAAGTTGCCGCGACAGGTGGTGCGGTTATTGGATTGTTATGTTCCACAACTGTATGGGTAATTGTCGCATCTGGTGCAGGTGGCTTTGTCGCATCAGGTGGTGTTATTGACTTAGCTAGTCTTGGTAACAATTACGCTATGCTATTTGCAAATATTACAGCAATTCTTTCCGGTGGTATAATTGCAATAATTGGAAGTCTTGCAGCAGGAAAGACATTTGATTGGAACGATCTTAAAACCAAGATTACTCTTGTCGAAATCACTGCAACACAGGAGACCGAAGACGAAGAGACATTGAAGAGAGCCTTCAAGTTCAGTGTTAGAGGTGGAGGTGCAATGGCTTTGATACTAATCATTGTATGGCCAATGCCATTAATTGCATCAGGATATGTATTTGAAATTGGTGCATACGCTGTCTGGGTAGCAATATCAGTTGTATGGGTATCACTTGCATCAGCAATTATCATATTCTTGCCATTGATTGAAGCAAGACAAGGAATCGCAAAAGTCTTTAGTGGAAAGAAAACACAAGGAGCATAATGACCTCTTGTACTGGGTGCAATGTAGCACTGGGCTTTAAAAAATACAATTTTCAAAAGCAATGGCGAGTTCCTGGATATTTTTGTAAAGAATGTATGAAAGAAATTGGTCAGGACTTTGATGATCATGGTAGAATTACTCTACCTAAGAGATCATGTGACTCATGCCATCAGGATTTCTTTTTCTTAACTACTACATGGCAAAATAAAAAACGTCATCGTTGTTGTAATGTTTGTAAAGATCTTGTAGATATTCAAGCAACTACTGATAAATATGCAGAAGAACCTTATTTGCCTCCAGTACCATCTAGAGTTCCAATAATGATGGCTATTTTTGCAGGTTTTGGTGTATTGTTAATGATTACTGGACTTGCATATGTTGTACTTGTTGCACCAACACAAGAGGCTAACATATTACACATTATTGTTGGAAGTTCTATGACTGGTGGTGGATTTATGCTGGCAAGAAAGATGGTTAAAGTTAGAAATATTGTATTAGGTAAGCTATCAAATCCTTAAAAATAGTATTAATTTTTAAATCCTATAACTTTTAAAATAATACTATGAGAACAAGCGATCCAAAGTATAGAAAATACATGTTTGCTTTAATGGGTATATGCACTGCAATTATTGTACTAGTTAATTTTACATAGAATTTTTAATTAAAAATTTATTGCTTTTTGATTGATTCTAAAGAATGGCCACGATTAGTAATCATTTGTGTAACTGCTCCAATTGTATAATCTAGTCCATGTTCTTCTTCAAAATGATCTCTTAATTTTTCAATTAAACCTATAGTTAATTCTTCATCTAAAACTAGATCACATTCATACCCATAATCATTACAACGTAATTTAATTGTCATAAATTTCGAAGTTGGGATAAGCTATAAAAACTGTAGACATCAGTTTTCTATAATATCACTAATAACCTATAATGATAATTGGAGGTAAATCCTTAATGAGTGCAATTATTAATAATTAATTACCAATGGTCTATTCATACCAAGTAATTAAATTTCAAACCATTTCCTTTGTTCAAGGAGTTCATTGGTCCCAATCAGTTGGTGATAAAGGAATTCTTTACAAATCCCTTAAAGATCCATTTTCAAAACTTCTTGTACAATTACCAAGTGGTTCAAAAAAATTATACCATATTCCAAAAGATAGGACAGTTGTTGTAACTAATGATACTATACATTTTCTAGGCGAACCAGCTTAATCATTATTTTTATTTTTAATAATGAGATATACCAAATTGAATTTATATCACTAATTTAGTGCTAAAATATTGTTAGAATTAAATAAAAAAGTATTTGGTAATATCATGACCCAGGAAATTATTGGTTCAGAGCCATCTATTATTGAAATTAAAACTATTTTTGAAAAAGAACTTTCAATTTTAGTTGAAAACTTGGAATCATTTTCACAAGCAAATTTAGATAATATTGTAAAACAACAAAAAATTTGTGAAAAACATGTTAACACTAGACCTGGTGCAATGGCTTTGAATCAGAGTAAAATTGAGATGTTTAATGAGTATAATGATAAATATCTTGAAAAAATTAAAGAACAATTAATTAATTTTTAGAAAAACATTAAATCTATAGTAACAATAATTTTTGTTATTGAGTGCAACTAATTCATTACGTGAAGATCATAAACAAATTCGACGTTTAGACAAGGTTATCGTAAAATGTTATACAGATCTTTATGCAGGCAAAAATATTCCAATTTCTGATTTAGAAAAAATTACAATAATTATTGAAGAATTTTTTGATTCAATTCATTATTCACGAGAAGAGGACTCCTATTTTCCATGTGTTGCAAGTTACGATCATTTGAAGCAAGAAATACGTGCATTACTAATTGAACATGAATTTTCAAGGAGAATTGCAATACAGATCAAAAAACATGTAAAAAGATGGAAAAATGGTGAGGATGCACGAGAACCTGTTGCAAGATTTTTGAAAACATATTCAATTTATCTGATGGATCACATGAAAAAGGAAGAAAATTTCTTTGATAAAGCAGAGGCTGAAATTATTTCAAAAGAAGAAGAATTTGAAATGTATGAACAATTCAAATCAGTTATGACAGTTTCAAAAAAAATGGGAGAAATGATTAAAGAAATTGAATATTTAGAGAATCAAAATTGGGTTAAAAATTAACGTAAGCTCTTTATTGGTTATTCTAATATTTTTGTACATGAAACCTTTCATTCTTTGGATGACTGGTCTTCCTTGTTCAGGTAAGACTACCATTGTAAAAGATTTGCAGAAGGATATTCCAAATTTGGCAATGCTTGATGGTGATGAACTAAGAGAATGGTTCTCACCTAAAGATTTTTCAAAAGCAGGACGTGATGAGCATAACAAAAAAGTTGCTCATTTGGCTAAGCTTTTGTTAAATCATGGTGTTCCAAGTATAGTATCTCTAGTATCACCATATGTTGAGAATAGAGAAAATGCTAGAGAGATTATTGCTGCAGGTGATCAATTTGCAGAAGTGTATGTGAAGTGTTCATTAGCTAAATGTGAAGAAAGAGATGTCAAGGGTATGTATGCCAAGGCACGAAAGGGAGAGATTAAGGGATTTACAGGAATTGATGATCCTTATGAAGCTCCAGAAAAAGCAGATTTAGTAATTGATACTGAGCATGACCCACTTTCAGACAGTGCAAATAAAGTAAAGGACTTTCTTAATGAAAGAAACCTACTCTAATTTTTTAAATTCTTCTACTATTTTATCATGAATTAATCCGTTAGTAACTAAAATCCCATTTTGATGATACACATTTTTGTTATTGTATGTTAATTCATTTCCTAACATATCTGTCATTTTCCCACCAGCTTCTGAAACAATACAATAAGATGCAGCTGTATCCCATTCTTTCATTTTGTTTGTTGTAGTAATGTAAGCTTCAGCTTGACCAGAACTAATTTTTCCAACTTTTAATGAACTACCTATACTTGTAAAATCTTCAATTCCAATTTTTTTAATGAATTCTTTTTCTTTTTCTGATAAATGATGTCTAGATCCTACTGTTCTGCATTTAGACAATTCATCCATTTTAGTGACTAAAATTTTATCCCATTTACCATTTGAATATCTAAAAGCACCACAATTCTTTTGTGCAACAAATAATGTTTTTTCTGTTGGCCATGCAATAACTCCCAGAATTGGTTTTTTATTTTGTATTAATGCAATCATTACAGTAAACTCTCCAGTTTTATCAATAAAATCAGAAGTTCCATCAAGGGGGTCAACAATCCAAATCATATCTTTTGATAATCTACTTTGATCATCAATATCCTCTTCAGAAAGTATTGAATATTTTGTACTTGATAAAATTTTATTAATTATTTTATTACTTTTTAAATCTGCATCTGTAACTGGTGAATCATCAGTTTTTGTGAATGTATTGTAATCTTCTTGATAAATCTCTAAAATTGCATCACCTGCTTCTTGTGCAGCTTTAATTGCAATATCTAATTCAGGAATTTTCTCAGGAATTGGAATATTATTCAATTATGATGTCCTTATGTTGTTAATTCTGGCTTTAATGACCAAGCAACTCCTAGCATAATAAATGGAATTGACATAACTCCTATTATCCCAAGTATGGTGTTAAATTGAGCCTCTGAAACTGCTGGATTATTAATAATCCATGGTAATGGTAATGTAATAACTATCCAAATTGAACCTAAGAGAATTATTAGTTTAGCTCTAAATTTTTTATCTTTCATAATATTTTGTAATTTTGGGTTGTATTAAATTCATGTGAATCTATTTTGTAGATTCGTCACCTTTTTTCTTAATAATATCTATAGATACTGAACCCATTACATTATCATTTGGATTAATTGTAATTGTAATTTCTTCCATTGAATCAATCGTGATGTTTTTCATTCCTTCATATTCCCATGTAAAATATTTTGAAGTTTCTGATTCATGTGGTATGCCTTTCAGATTAAAATTTTCTATAAAACTATAATTTTGACCACTTAATTTTATTGATAAAATTTCAGGACTACTTCCATTTGGGACAAATCTAAAAAAATATGAGCCAGGCTCCATTGTAAAATTATTTGTGTAAATTCCATTAGTATACAATTCAGGATCTGCTAAAGTTATATGAAATACCACATTATCATCTTTTTCTTCAGAATTCATTGAAATAGATACGCTCAAAATTGTTACAATCAAAATCATCAAAATTCCAATACTTTTTTTATTCATAAATTTGGGGAGATTAATTTGTATTAAAATTGTTCAATAGATCCGAAGGGACGTCTATCTAGTGAGATTCACTTTTTGGTTCCGTTTTCAAGTTTAGTTAACTAAAGTTTACGTACTGTTAAGCAATTTTTACACTTGAAATTAAGTATAAATTTAAAAATCAAACATATGCCTGGTCTTGAAACTAAATGGTCAAAACAACCAAAAGAAGGAATTACTGATAAAATAAGTGATGCAATCAAGCCTAAAGGTCCATTAAAACCACGAGTTCAAGATGGAATCAAAAAATTACAATCACAAATTAAAAAATTAGATTCAATGTTAACTAGTCTACAAGAGCGTGATGCTAAATTATTTCAACGAATTGTAACTGCAACACAAAATCATGATGTTCAAACTAGTAAGGTTTTAGGAAATGAATTAGCTGAAGTTCGGAAAGTTACAAAAATTTTGAGTAGTGCTAGAATTGCATTAGAACAAATTGAATTACGATTATCTACTTGTAATGATCTGGGAGATACTGTTGTTGCCATGATGCCAACAATGGGTCTAATGAAGAATTTGAAATCATCACTTGGAAAAGTAATGCCTGGTGCTGAACAAGAAATTGGTCAAATGGCAGAAATGCTTGGAGGATTTATGACTGAAAGCTTTGCAGGTGATGCAGCATTTGGAATAGATGAAACTACTAATGCAGAATCTGAGAAAATTTTGAGAGAAGCATCTGCTGTTGCAGAAAGTTCAACTGGAGAAATGTTTCCATCAGTTCCATCAAGTAGTCAACAAGCAACTAATACTAAATTTTTCTAATTTTTAACTTTCTAGATTATTTCTGCTTTCTTTAATTTGTTTAACTCTGTTTCCTTCTTCACCAACAATTGTATCGATATTTGCCAGTTTATCTCTTAAATTATTAATTATTATTCCTACGTCATCAGCTTCATTTTCTACTTTCATTCGTTTATCTGAAAGTTCTTGAATTCCTCTATTTTCTTCATCAATGTATTCACTAACTTTTTGTAATTTTTCTTTAAGATTTTTGATATCTACTGATTCTTCCTCTATGTCTTTTTCAAGCATAGTTCTTTTATCTTTAAGATTTTTTATCATTAAACCAACGTAATCAATCGCTTCTTCTAATTTTGCACGTTTTCCCATTAATTCGCCAATTCCGATGGTAGATTCAGTACTTGGAGATGCTTCTACTGTTACAGATTCATTAGTATTTTCATCAATTCTTTCTTCCATCATCTCTCCACCCTTGTCTTCATTGAACTTTTCAAACACTTTATGATTTTCTATTGAAAATGGGAATAAAAAGTTATTATGAATCTCAAAACTGACCTTGTGAATGAATTTTAATTGCATTTTCTAGGTTTGCTTTTTTAAAATTTTTCACTGAAAACTTATTTTTGCCAAAATTAGAGGATTTTTTTTGATGAAAGGGGCGTTCCGCTTTGCGTTCCGCTGTAATGTTTCAAAATGTTCCTCATAAACTACTACATTCTACACTATTGCATGTCAAAACAACAATACAGGTCCGAAATGGGCATAATGGGTGATATCTTAGACGTAACCGCTAACGGTGGTCGTGATGGAATCATTGTATCTGCAATTTCTAGAAAAGCCAATCTATCTCACTATGCAGTGTTAGACAAATGTGAGAAACTGATAGAAGCTGGCTTGGTAGAATCAGTCAAAAATGATAGAAATAGGGTCTTTCAAATTACTGAAAAAGGTTTAGGCTTTTTTCAGGAATTCAAAAGATTTCAACGACTAGTAGAAAGCATGAATCTAAGGTATTGATCAAATGTACTCATTTATCGAACCAACGCAATCGAACCAATCTCTAGGAGACGATGGAATACTTTTTGTAAGGAATGAAGGTATCTTTGATACAATGGTCAAAACATCTCTTTTGATAGCTAGTATGATTATTGTAGCAGCTCTGATCCCAATCCAATCTTCATTTAGTTCTCCTAGAGATTTAGATCTAATAATTTATCCTGATGGTTCTACACATATTTCTGCAGAAATTGATATTGATCCCTTTCTTACTGATTATGAATTAAATCTATTTGGAAGTACTATTGATAATTTAGTTGTAGTAGGAGATAATGAATTTCTATTAGATACGGATATTATAGATAACTATGTTTTAATTCAAACTTTTGGTTCATCTGTTATTAGTATCGAATATGATATTCATGATTTAGTATCAAAACAAAGTAAACTTTGGACATTTTCTTTAGATTCTCCTTCTAATTTTACATTACTATTACCACAAAATTCTGCAATTGTTGGAATGACTAATCTTCCAATTAATATGGAAATAATTAATGATCAAAATAAATTAACACTACCTTCAGGTAAAACTGAAATTGATTATTTGTTTAGTAATACTATTTCTAATCCAATACAGGATCCAAAAACTGAAATAAATTACTTTTCATATGCAATAATTGGGGGAGTATTAATAATTATTCTAATTGGAGCTGTAATAATTATTCGTACAAAACAAAAAAATCCTAAACCAGTAAACCATAATCCAATAACTGAAAAAAATAATATTTTAGATATTGAAACAATTTTTAAATTAAAACCAGATCTCCGTGAGGATGATAGAGAATTAGTAAAATTTATTTTTAATAATGGAGGAAAAGCACTTGAAAGTGAATTACGTAAAAAATTCTTGCAACCAAGAACTACTATGTGGCGTGCAGTAAAAAGACTAGAACGTGAAGGAGTAATTGAGATTGAAAAGAAAGATTTACAAAATTTGGTAAAATTACGCAAGAATATGGAGGAGGAAGAATGAAAAAATTAGCCGTATTTGCAATAATTGTCTTAATTTTCGGTACAGTATCTCCATCATTAGTTGATCGTGCATATGGACAAAATGATCCAAGTATTTTGTTGCGTATTGCTGTACAAGCAGATAAACAAATTGTAAATCAATTAGATAGAGTATATGGGGATCAAATTCCAAATAATCTACAAATTTTATATGATAAAGGTCATAGAGCTGTATATTCATTAGATGAATCTTTACCTGATGATATTGAAAAAGCAAAGCAAGATTTTCTTTTAGCAATGAATTCATTTATGCAAATTTCTAGAATAATTTCCCAATCTTCAGAAAAAGCTGTAGTAGTAACTGTATCTGATAAATCTAATAGGGATTTAACCAGTGAAATTGATAGATTAGAAAAATATATTAAAACTTTAGAAAAAATTTCTAAAAAA
>Ga0209709_10001781_pt1 | contig 19496 bp, 12 predicted proteins | sample ArcticOcean_MG_C_2_FD_187435 | JGI IMG/M metagenome (GOLD analysis project Ga0209709, IMG submission 187435) | Marine microbial communities from western Arctic Ocean - ArcticOcean_MG_CB4_136 (SPAdes) (version 2) | ecosystem: Environmental > Aquatic > Marine > Oceanic | place: Arctic Ocean... | reverse complement strand
TTATTGCCTTTGAGATTATTCGGACAGGTTTTTGTTATTGCAATCCTTTTAGCACTAGCTTCCAGTATTATCTTACTACCATGTTTGATGAGTTTGTTTGGCTTACTTCCTAAGGAAGAAAGTACCATAAATTAACTTTAAGATGACTGGCTATATAATTATTTAAAAGTTTTATATACCAATATATTTATTCAATATAAAATATGTCTAACACATACCCGACTGTTTATCACTGCGCAAGATGTAGTTGCGGAAGTAATGAAGGAGAAAAGTCTGTTGATGAGTTTTTAGCAGAATGTTTTTTTCCAAGGCAAAATAATCAAAAAGATTTGATAGAGAGGACATTGGATGGAATAAGATCTAAAATATCTCAACAACCAAGATGCGAATTTATTGATGATATATACAAAGGTTCAGATATAGACGATCAAGAGAGGAGGCATCCGATTTTATGTGCAGACGCCCATTACTCTTGGACTGATGGAAATGAAAAAAATCCATCATCAATGCAAATATCCGGACTTCCAAATATTAATACTCTGATGAAGATGATTAAAGAAGGAGAGTCAGTAGATGGAGTTCATTTTAAACATATGACTAGAGAAAAGGAAAAATGCTATTGCCAAGAAGGAAATGACTTTGTAAAAGAAGATAGATTAAAAATTCAAAAAGAAGATGCAATGAAAGGGATAAAAGATGGTTTGTGGTGTATTGCAGGAGAAAAAGGGAAATATTCTAAATGGGAATTAAGGTATTTTTTAACTAAAGACAAGGAAGGATATGCCCCGGGATCTTATGAGGAAAATGAGATACAAAATTTATCTATTCAATTTAATAATTATGATAAAATTGTATCATTTTGGATGATGACGAGTGGAAGGGGTGATATCCCTCATGATCATGCTAGTTATTTTGCAGATAATTCGCCTGATATCTCGTCAAAAAAATTTTTGAAAATACCCCCAGATGGGACATTAATACTAATAATTCCTAAAAATAGTTTTAAAGAATATAAAAATAAATTAAATTATTTAAAAAATAATACCGAAAAGATTGACATAGGAGTTAAACTAGTTTCCTCCAAGAGAAATAAATCATTGCCCAAACTGGGGGAAGAATATTATTGTGGGATAATAGAATGGAATTCTTCATCACTTAGTATTTTAAAGAAGTTTTTAATAGAAATAACCGGGCTTGAGAGTCAGAATATTCGATCATCAAAACCACTCAAAATAGATTTATTTGACAGAGAATATACCGCTTTAGTACCTAAATCTAAAGATGATTTGACAAAATATCAAAGACCAGAGATAGGTCATAATTTTAATATTAGAATTTCACGATTAGGGAATAAACTTCTAGATACTTTTTATCTACGACTCGAGAAATCAATAAAATTGTCCATGGTTATTGATAAAACAAGTAATAGTTCTAAAATTCAAATTAAAGACATGGGATTTGATAGGAATTCCGGAGAATATTTATTCCGATTTTTTTGCCTCCGACCTATATCCGAATTATGGTTAACTTTAGAAGTTGAAAGAATTAATGGGGAACCCTGGTTTGAGGTTTTTAATCATAAAGAGAGTGTCGATTCAAGTGGCATGAAGATTAAGATTTGTGAGGCAACTTAATGGAGAAGAAGCAAGTAATTATCCATGATGATATTGAAATTGGATATTTGCCTTGGGTTTCTGGTAAAAGATTGGGCGCAGTACGTTGGAAACCTGAATTTATATTAGGAATTGAAAAAAATGTTGAAATAAAATTTTCAAAAAAAATTGGTAATGTAACATTGAACATTGGTGACATTTTACAAAATATGTCAAAAATTAAATTACCAAGTCATACAGATAGTTCAGATAATCCACTATATAATGAATTTGGAGTGATAAAATGGGAATTATCTGAGAATTCAGGTAATTCAAAAATAATACAAAATGATGAAGATTGGGAATTATCCGTAAATGGTGAAGAAGGTGAAAATATTATTTTAATAGCATACCTAAATGACAATGAATTAAGGAGATTTTTCGGGACGATTGGAAAGATTGAAAAAATCATATTTCCTTCTTTTAAATTAGTAAATGCTTGGGAAGAAGGTGAATTTGAATTAAATATGTCTTTTTTAAAAAATCCAACAAAAGATAATCCTGAAAAATGTGAATATTCAATTAACGAAGGGGCATATAAAGAGGTCCCAGTAACAAAAAGTAATTTTATTGAGTTCAAAATTAAAAATTTTGACATAGGATTATTAGATATGAATAGAGATTGTCAATTAATACGAGTTAAATATACTACTAGTTCAAATATTTTAATAGGTCAAACAGCGATTGAGTATGATTTTAATTTTGACAAATTAAAACCGATAGTATCACTTACAAAAAATCTCTTCGATCTGAAAAACTTAGAACAAATGATTTTGCAATCGCCTAATGATACGGCAACAACAATGCAGTTGAAAAAACCAAATTTTGAACAATCTAGAATTACCGGTACTTTTGATCTTGATTTACTTATTAATATAGCAAATAAAAATGGGAAGTATTCGTTAACTCAAATGAACAAAGAAAATGAAGAATTTCGATTTACATATAAACGGATAGGTGAATTGCTTATTGAAAGTGGAGGATCTACATATATTAGTCTAATTCCCATATTAAATGGATTAAACCTCATAGATTTAGAACAAAAATTAGAAATTTCATTAGATATTGACATTAAGCCCCAAATAGGATTCAAGGGAAATGAAGATATTGATTGGCTAACATTCTTGAAAATGTCGCAGTTGGAAAAACAACAAGCTATGGTTGCAAGAAAAATTAGTTTTGATTCTTTGATTGAAAATAAATATTTAGAGAATATGAGTCAAGGAGTTCTTGAGTCCATGAAAAATAGGCACCTATATAGAATGATAAATAAATCAGGTATTGAAGAATTAGGGAAAAATGATGACGAAACAGAAAAGTTACTTAATAAATTATTAGAAATAAATATAAAAAATAATAAATTGATTATTAATAATGAAAAAGAACCTTATCGAGCTGCTCAAAAAATAATAAATGAACATTATACTGGAAATGAAAGTCATCTTCCCATAGATGTTGGAGAGAACAAATTGAATATCCTTAATCCGTTTCAAAGTTTTAAGATTAATGAAGATAGTATCAATGACGCTCAAGTCATAGGGAATAAAGACTGTTTTTTCTCAATTAATGTAACTAAGAGAAAGGAAATTTTTTCAAAAAATCCAATATCTCATAATCATAGCATAGAAATTTTTTTAAAAAACGGAAATATTAATATGGATTTATATTCTTTATTTTCATTTAAGAAAAGAAATCAAATGTTTACTGCCCCAAGAAAACCTGGACTATATTACTTGATAGGAAAAGATACAGATGGTGATTTCTTTCTCTTGGAAATAGAAGTTCGAAGTTTCAAGGGTGGTGATTAAAATTAGTATTACTTTAAAATTAATAGAGGGCCCTGATGAACGTTTTCATTATAAAAAGTTGAGGATTAATCCAAAGGTTGAAATTTTACTTGAGTTAGATTCTAAATTAGCCCCACAAGTTGATTACTGTTTTGCAAAAGATAATATTGCAACGATATTTCACATCCATGAAGTAATGAGGATTTGTTTAGAGGACATAGATGTTGAGGGGGACGGAAGAGTACATACATTAAGAATAAAGCATAAATTTGATGAGTTATCCAATCATGCTAATAATTTATGGAAAGATTGGGAAAGGGCAAGGGAAGGAGCTGGTAAAGATGTGGCCACAATCTTGCAAAGGATGTTGGGAGTAAGATTTCGTGGCGGTGGAAAATGGATACCACATAAAGAGAGAGAGATACTGATAATTGATAATAATCAATGGGCAATTATTGATGATATTAAACCAAGTAGTGAGTATTTGGAAAATTTTGGTAAAGAAAACTTGTGGTTTTCAGGTGATACTGGACTTAGATTAATTAAAAAGACGTCATTACAAACAATTGAAGAAAATAAAAATATCACAGACCTTCTTGCCAATGAATGGAGATTTCCAACTGCATCTTCCTGGTTAATATGGTGCTTAAATAATGGGAATAAAATTGATAAATTACCATCTGATCAAGGTGATTATTTTTTCTATAACGGAATTAAGGATAATGAAGTTCCAAGATATTATGATAATAACCTATATGATAATGGACCCCATAAAGATAAATGGTGGTCAGATAAACCAGAAGGGAGCAGAGTCCCTTCTTTTATGATAAATGGAGAAAAATGGGTATTTGGATGTTTATGGAAGAAAATAGAAGATCTAGAATCGGAATCTAAATGGTTAAATTCTTATCCACATCTATTTTCTTTGGATAGTGGAAATATTATTGATATTTCATCAATAAGCCTTGGTTTGACAGTTGATACACAAGTCAAAGGTTTAGTGAAAGAAGAGGGTGCCGATGTATTAGTAGGCTTGGAAGTTGAAAAAAAATTGAGAGAACAAATATTTAAAGAGCATTTGAGGGCTTTGAGAGTAATATTAATAGAATGCGGCCTTGGAAAAAACCCAAGTTATGATGATCCTAATTGTGCAGGTTTGGGACTAAGTGGAAGTGTAATTAATACTCCTTTTTCAGATATGTATTTTATCCAAAAAAAATCTGGATTAGTAATAGGCTCACCAATTGAAGAATCTGTAAGAAAATACATATATAGGTTAAATTGGTATGGTGAATAAATGAGAGTTACAGAAGCATTTGATTTGCTCAATAGTAAAATTTCTAGAGGCATAAGGAAAGATTATCCATTAGTATATAATAAAAATCTAACTAATTCATTTGATAAGTTGACTCTACCTGAAAATATAGAAGGTAATCTTGCTCAAATTCCATATATTGAAGGTTTGCCTCAGTATAAAAATCTAGTAAATGATAATGGTGAAAGCGGTATTAAAAATTTAATAGATGAAAAATGGTTAGGAGAAAAACATACTAATTTTATAAATTTCATGGAAGAAAATAAGAATGCCGGTTTCTTTGATCCTTATATTCATCAAGCACAAGCATTGAAAGGATGGGCAAATGGATCGGACATAATAGTTAGCACTGGCACGGGATCGGGTAAGACTGAATGTTTTCTTTGGCCTATTGCCGGCCATCTGCATTCGATTGCTGAAAGGGCGAAGTTGAATCCTGATAAACATAGAGGAATTAAAGCATTGATACTTTATCCGATGAATGCCTTAGTTGCTGACCAATTAAAAAGACTTAGACAGACATTTGGAAGAGAGGATGTCGGGAAATCTCTCGCACAGGGTTCATTAATTCAAGGAGGTAAAAACCGTACTTTTCAATTTGGCCAATATACTGGAAGAACAAAATTTCATGGATCTTATGCCAGGTCGGGAACTAAAGGCGGTTCTTTAAACCAAAAGGTCGCTAAATCTAAAACCCAATTTGAAAATTTTATAAAAATTCGTAACCATACCTCTACAAATCCAGAAATTGATGATGGCCTCTATAATATGATGATGGATAAAGGCCTGATCCCTGCTAAAGGTTCTGAAAAAACCACAAAAAATAGTTATTTTTGGGATTTAAATGAGTATAAAGAATATTCAGATCCAAATATAAGAAAGAATGCCGGATTAATAACTCGACCTGGAGATAGAGAACTATATTATCGTCATGAAATGCACAATACTGGATATTCTAATTTAAAAAATAAAGGTAAAAGGGAGATAACAGATGAAAATAATGGAGGAGGGACTCCTGATATTCTAGTTACTAATTATAGTATGCTCGAGTTTATGTTAAAAAGACCTTTGGAACATGGAATTTTTGCTGAAACGAGAGAATGGTTGGAAGCTTCTCCGGAAAATAAATTATTATTTGTTCTTGATGAAGCTCATTTATACCAGGGGGCATTGGGGACTGAAATTGGACTTTTAGTAAGGCGTTTTTTATCTTCTGTAGGAATTTATGGAGATAATTATAATGATAAAGTACAATTCATACTAACATCTGCCTCGCTTGGAGAAGATGCTGAGAGTAAGAAAAGATTTGTTCATGGACTTACTGGACGGCCATTAAAAGATGTACAAAAATGGGAATATTTAGATATAAAGGATATTGATTGGAATAAAACTTCGGATAAATCGAGTTTGTTTATCGGGGGAGAAAGGTGGGTGCCGAATTTGGGAAATCCTAGTAATGAAGAGTTACTTCCAATACAAAAATTTTTATCTTCAATAGAAGATTATCCCCCAGATCGTCTAGATTCATTTTTGAAAGATAAGTTGGTAAAAAGTTTTGATGCACCAGACAACGATATGAAATTTGTATCTTGGTTTAGAGAAGAGCCATTATTCAGGAGGCTATATTCTTCTTTACTGGAAGAAGCATTAAGTCTAGATGATTTGTCTGAAAAAGTACTAGGAAATGTTCCAAAAAAAGATTTAATGAGGCGTAGAAAATGTATGGAGTCAGTACTAAATCTAGTTGCTTCGTTGAGAGGAAAACGCCCGAATTCCGATAGAGTACTTCCAATGCTTGGCATTAGATCTCATTTTTTATATAGAGGATTACCAACATTACACTGGAATATATCGAAAGACTCTATTGAGTTAAGAGGGCATAATTCAGCGGACATAGTTTATCCTGTTAGAGGTTGTAGAAGATGCGGAGCACCATATATTTCGATGTGGGTAAAATACGATCATGCGATTAAGATTTTGAATAATATAAAATATAAAGTGGAGAATAAATATAGAACATTCTCTAGACCTTTTGATCATAGCGTTAGATTAGAGGTGTACCTATATGAAAGATATGAAGACGATAGAGGAGTAGTTGAAGTAGGAAATAGAAAAGTAATATCAGACGGTCCCGCGCATGTTTGGATAAATAAAGAAAGTTATAATCTAACATATTCCAAAAATCAACCTGGAGAAAATTGGCTTCCAGGATACCTGGCCGCACCTGTAAGAAAAGAATCTGGAGATCTGGTAGAATTTGTAAATATTGAGCCTGAATTAGATCAAACTGGGCGTTTTGGTGTTCAAATGCTTACTTTTAATAGATGTTCATGTTTACAGTGTAAGACTTTACATAAAAATAGACGGAGAGAGAATCCGCAACTTACAGATTATGCGACACGTGGAGATGAAATTTTTTCTGGACTTATGAATGAATTGATTGCATTACAAAATCCTGTTAAATCAAAAAGTCATCTACCCAACAAAGGGAAAAAGGCAATGATTTTTTCAGATAGTCGATCTAGGGCGGCCAAATTGGCATTAAATATCCAAGATAAAACGAATTATGATGAATTACGGCATTTGGTTCTTCACTTATTAAACCAAGATTGGTATCAAGATATCCCCGATAATATTCGTACATTGGAGTTTATTTATCCCTTATTCACACTTCATTGCACACATGCAAAATTAGAACCATTTGCGAGTACTGGGAATAAGGACGATAATGATAGAATTCATTTTGCCCATAATCGAATAAACATGATTGCGCAACATGCCGTTGGACTTCATGAGTATTTGGATGAAATCGATCAAAATGAATATAAAGAACTAGTAGAGGTAATAAAATCAACAAATACTAAGTTGGATATAAAAAATATTGCTCTTTCTTTTTATGATGGCTTTCATAGATATGCAAATCGGACAAGCGACGAGTTTGAGAGTTATGAAAATAAGTTGAATTGTACGTCGCACGAGCAGGTTGTAAAAAAGTTAAGATCAGAACTCAAAACAATAATTTTAGCAAATATACGAAAGGAAACGAAGCAAGAAATATCTGAGGAGGATAAAAAGATACTACTAGGAGTTTTTTTTGATATTAATTACTGGAATGAAGAAATAAATCCTGACTATAATGGGATGAGATTTCGTTTGCTAGAGTTAGGAATGAAATTTGAGAAAAATCCGGTTGATTATTTAGAATATATAATTACAAACAAACATGATTATTTAGAATCAAAATATACGCCGGAAAAACTTCAGTCAATGTGTGAAATGATAAGAGAGATAATTAAAAAAAGGGTTAAGGAGACAATAAATGATAGAAAAAATCCAAATAGAGAGAGATTTATAAATGCGTCAACATATTTACAAAAAAATCCACTAAGATTAAGTGAACTTTCCATTCTTGCTGAACAAATAATAAAATTAACTACAAATACGAGTATAATGAAAAAGAAGAAGGTGATAAGCCATTGGTCGGAGGTCTGTAAAAATGCATTTCCATATAATTCCCCAAAATCATTTAGTACCAATATTCTAGATTTTATTGGAAGCAGGGATTTCAGTTTTTCTGCGTTAGGATTAGCACATGTAATCGCTAGCGACAAATTATTCACTGAAATTAGAAGTAGTATGTATGATTATGATGATGAGGACGATGAAGAGGAAATTCATAAATTTAAATCAATTTGGAATGATAACCTAAAGAGCATAATATCAGAATTGATACATTGGATGGTGCGTCCATTTTACGGAGATAGAGACTCTGAAAGTGGAAAGAAGAAAAATGCAGGTGAGCGATGCATGGCATCTGAAGATAGGGGTAATTATTCATTTAACAGAATGAGGGCGCATCCGTCTCGGAAATATTTTCACTCTGATGATGAAAATACTTGGGGAATAAATTATGATAAAATTAAAAATAAATATGATAAAATATCAAAGATGATATACAAAGGAGTAGATAATCCCATACCTTTTACTAATGTATCTAATTTAATCCTTACCAAGAATACAAGTGAGGGCGCAGGCATGCAATATCTGGTCAAATCAGAGGTAGTAGAATTGAAAATATTAAATGAAGAGGATGATATCAGGGCATGTACCAGATGCGCTATTACAATACCCATAATAGATGAAAGAACTAGTCCAAAAATATGTATAAATTGTAACTATGGACTAGAGGCATATGATCCGACAAATGAAGTAATAAAACAAAGAATAGATTCCCCTTGGAGAGGCCCGGCTAAAAAAGCATGGGAAAGTTCATTGGAAGATTTGGAAATTATCATCATTCGTGCAGAGGAACATACAGCTCAAATAAATATAGAAAAAGATGATGACGAGATATATACTTCTGCTGAAGAATTTGAACTATTGTTTCAGGATATCCCATTTGTAATACCTTCGGCAGATGAGGCATGGACTCAGGTTCAAGCACCCATAGATATCCTTTCTTGTACTACAACTATGGAAGTAGGAATAGATATAGGTAGCTTAACGTGTGTCGCACTCAGAACTGTCCCCAGAAAATCATCTAATTATCAACAACGTGTTGGCCGTGCAGGAAGGGGTTCTGCAGAAGTTTGCATAGCACTTTCATGGTGTGATAACCAGCCCCACGCTCAGAATTATTTTGAAAATCCTGCAGAAATGTTAACTCATCCTTCAAATTCACCAGTAATATATCTAAATAATGAGTCGATAATAAAGAGGCATGTGAATGCTGCTATATTTCAATCATTTTTTAAACGAATGAGATATGATATTTATAATAGGAAATTTACTGAGATGCAAGAGGGAGAGATTGAGGTCAATCTAATGGAAAGTATGGGGACTTTGAAAAGTTTTTTTGATGATGACGATGAAAATAATTATACTTATGAAAAATTTAAAAATTGGTTAAATGGAGTATATGAACCTAATGAAGATGAGTTTTATTCATGGGAAAGTACAAATGACCAAATTAAAGATTTAATACCCAAGAGTTCTAAATTTGATATTAGGGATATCATAAATGATTTAAATAAGTTTTTAGAAGATGAAAAAATAAAATTTGAGGTGATGAGGGAATGAATGATAATACTAACTTTCTAGATTACTTATCTAATAATCACAAATTACCTAGTTTTAATTTACCGACTGATGCTGTAGACTTTATTGCTCGATCTTTAAACAAAAATGGTGAAGAACAAGTAGAAGTAAAGATGTCAAATGGATTGGAGAAGGCACTTACTCAATATGGCCCTGGTAGAGAAATTGTTGTAAAAAAGAAGAAATACATAAGTAGTGGATTATATCTAAATTATTCTCCGGGACCTGATCCTGAAGAACTTAGAAATCTGTCAGTAAGAGAGCAAATGTCAAAAAAAATTGATTCTCAGATAAATAGATTTGAGGAATGGTTTAAAAAAGTTGAATCAGATAATAATAATGAGATATTATCTTGGCACCATAGATGTGATCAAGAAAGTTGTATGAATACATTGAGTAGTGAAATGCCTCCATCTAGAGTTCCTGCCGCACAAGAAGATTGTGTAATGTGTGGCACTGGAAAAATCGTATCATTGCCCCTGATAAGGCCCCCGGGCTTTGCTCCAGAAGTTAGTGCCAAATCAGGTACGATAATAGATTCTAATAGTTCTGAAGATGATCCTGCTAGACTCTCTACAAGATGGCCAACAGCAGTAGAAGATATTGGAGAAGGTGATGAAATAGAATTTGGTGAACATTTAAAAATTCGATTGTTGAGAAAGCGTAAACTTGTTAATATTAATCCAGGAAGGGGAGACTTAAGTGATTCAGAAAATAAAGTGGGTTTTGAATTTTGCAAGAAATGTGGTTCATTGAGTCATGACGAACTAAGGAAAGAACATAATAGACCATATCCTATCCCTTATTCTTATGGCAAATATTGTGGAATTAATGGGATTTCGGATGATGCAAGAGATGCGAGACGAGAATTTAACGATAAGCGTCAGAAAAAATGTGAATATGAAGAGGATAAAGGAAGTATTTTTGATGAGGGGATTCCACATGATAGAATAATTTTGGGAAGAAAATTTACAACGGATGTATTAGTATTTAGAATTCCATGGGATACATCTAAATTTGTTAGTATGGATCCAGATTACGGAGTAGAGAACATAAGTAAAATAGCAGCGACTACAGTCATAAGATCTTTAATTGAGTCAATAACTGGAGACGATAAATTAGGATTAAATATAGATACCTCAGACATTGATGGTGACATCAGAAGATATAATACGGGAGAAGAAGAAGGCTGGGATTTGTTCATTTTTGAACGGAGTGATGGTGGAATAGGGCTACTTGAAGCATTGTTTGATGTGCTTAAAAGAAATCATAAACAATTCTCTACAATTGAGTTATATCGTTTTCCAGTATTAGGAAGGGCCCTGACTCGTTTAAAGGGAGATTTATGCTCTACAAGGATACCAGATAAAGAAGGTAATTATGTGAAAGTAATAAAAAGACCATGTAAACACATATGCAGTGGTTGCCTTCTAGATTACTCTACTCAATACATGGAAAAGGACTTAGATAGAACAGCTGGTTACCATTTCTTATTATATTCAATTTTTGGTAATAATTTTGAGAATGAAATAGGAATTTCCATGACGGATGATCAATTAAATCTTCTAGAAATAATTAGAACAATAGAAGGATATGAAAATTCTAAATCAATAAAAACAATTGAATCACTTGGAGAGGTTAAAAGTAGTGATATTAAAATGGAATTATTAGGAGTTGAATCAATAATAAATAAAGGTATAGAGTATAAAATTCACTCACCGATCTTAGATAAAAATTGGGATGGTAAATCTTTTAGCCGAACAGTATTACAAACTAACCCTATGAAAATAATAGATGAGTTAACTGATGAAGAAGAAGAAGATTTACTAGATTAAATTTAATAGAGTAGTGAATTAAATTGATAAAAACTTCTGCTACCAAATTATCACGAGCATTTTTCTGTGGAAAGTGGGCGGGTGACGGACAATCAACTCAAGTAATAGAAACTAAAAATAATAATCCAAAAGATAGTATTAAAGATGGGAATTTTCGACATATACTAATGGAATATTATATTAAAAAATATGCATCCATAAATTTATCATTTTCAAATCCGGATATCAGTGACATGGCCGATAATGTAAATTGGAACCTTCTAAATAAGTTTCTTAAAGAAAAAAGTGAAAAAATAGATTTACCAGTAAATATGACTAAAGTTAGATGTATTAAAGTATTAAAAAAGTTATCAAGTGTACTGGACCATATAAATAATAAAATTATATCAAGTAGAGAGGTAATTTTCATAGGCGCTGAAGTCCCTATATTCCCTCATAACGTAAAAATTTTTGATGATATTTTAATTAATAGTGGAGAAATTGATGCACTAATTACAATTAGGAAGAGTGATGGGTCATATTTGATAGTTATTATAGATTGGAAAAGAAGCCTTAGTGGGCAAACTCAAATCCATAATAATCAAGGGCGAGTATATTCTAGATGTGTTGAAGAAAATCCTATTTTAGGGGGTCTAAGTAAGGAAGATTCAATGAAGATTGAAATAGATGTATATCTATATGAAGTTGGTGGGGAAAATAGAGATAAACCAGATTATCAGAAAATAAGTACATCAGATGAAGAAATTAATGAATTCTTGTCTACTGCAAAGAAAAATATTGGATCAAGTATAGCAAGACCGGGAAAACATTGTTCTTCTCATTGTAAATGGTTATTTTCTAAGAATTATTGTAGGGAAGTTAATTCATCGGCACTTGAAATTGATTTTCATAATCCAAATTATTGGAAAGGAATTAATCACCGAGTGAATAAAAAAAACACAGCAGTACAAATTACTATTGAAAGGGACATAAAACTTAAAATTGGTATTAAAAATAATATAAAATTAAGAATAGAAAATACGGAAAGAACGATTTGTATAAAAAATATTAAATCTAATATTGAATTAAAAAAAGGACAAAATATCCGCCTTGAAGGAACAATAACTAGGGAAACAGAAAAATATGCATTTATTGACGTTTTACGTTCGCCAATTATAGTATAGCTGCCAAATTATACTTAAGTTGTTTTCAAATGTATCGTTTAGAATGTTTCTAAACGTTAAGTTTAATACTAAACTAATTCTCGTTAAACTATGTCCGGGATATTAGATGATGCAAATGACATGCGTGGATTTGTTGATTTCAGTCAAGATTTAATTACAAATTACAAAAGTAAAAATTGGGTAGATAAGGATCAGATAGAAACAGCAGAAGAGATATTCCCCCTATTAGCAGAAAAATTTGAAAAATTATTGAATAATCATAATCGAAAGGGTACCATTCCTTCACCTAGTGAAGCAGGAGAACTTTGGGAAGAGTTGGCATCACTTGCTAATGATAACACGAAACCAGGATGGCATATGTGGAGAGATGATGATGTGTCCCTTAACGGCCCTGATGGGAAGCCAACTGGATATGGAGGAGATATTCTTAGATCGAGCACTTTATTATCTGCTAGTTCACTAATTCAACATTATTATTCATCTGTTGATGAGCTAAATCCCATAAAATTAAATTTGATGGGCGTAGAACAGGATCCCAATCAAAAGATGTACATTGGACATGCATCTGCTTCGGAATTAGATGCAATATGCATGGTGCCTTGGATGGATCCCTCTATGACATCTGAACGATTTGGATTTAAGGTACTAAATAATACAATGAAAGATAATGAATGGCAACGTGTTGTAGACACTAAAAGAGTATTGGATATTCGAAGTTTTGCTAGTAGAGATAACAGTTTTTTATTCAATCCTGTTTTATTATATGTTGATTTAAGTAATAAGCATGTAAAGGAAATTAAAAAATTAAACGGTAAGGGAACTTTGCAAGTTGATTTTTCATTTTTAAAAAAGAGATCAGAGGGGTGGACAGATTATGTCCCTAGACCAGGTGAAGGAGATACTCGCCCTCTTTGGATTATTGATGGACAACATAGAATTAGAGGATTTGGAGCAAGTCATCGTGGATCTAAATTACAAATTCCTTTTGTATTAATCGTTAATTCAGGAGGAGAAGATATGCAAAAATTGGTTGCTCAGGTATTCACGGAAATAAATACAATGAGTGAGCCAATTGATCCCCTGCATCAAATGTATCTAAGATATATGTTTGCAATGAAAGGACGTACTAGTTCATCTGATTTCACAGTTGATGGTAGTAGTAATCCAACTGCATCTAGTCGGCCACAGAGGAGGGCGTATGAACTAGCATTGAGCATGGCATCCGAAAGAGATAGTCCACTGTATAATATGATTGAATTTCAAAAACCTTCGGGCCGAAGAAGGGCACATAATTTAGTGGTTAGTGCTAAAAATTGGGTCCCGCAGGTTAGAAAATGGTTTACATCTAGTGCTATTTATGCAGATATGAATAGTGATGATTTCTATCTTAATGAAGTTATGAACTTTTTTAAGGCATTTGAAAGAGTATCGAATTCGAATGATTGGGCAGATAAAAAGCCACGATGGGAGGTCGGTGCTACTAAAAATAAACCATTACTTCAATTTGAAGGCCCCTTTCTTTCTTTATTAGAGATCTATCCAGAAGTTGTTGAAAATATTATTAATCATGGAAAGGTTAACAGGCCAATATCAATAGAGGTATTTCAATCCAAGATTGAGCCATTACAGCGAGTTGATTGGCGTAGTAATTTATTGCTCAGAAGCAATCTAAAGGGAAGGACTAATAATAATATTAGGCATCTTAAAATGTGGATGCTTAATGTAATTGAAGAAGGATATTCTGGTACAATAGAAGAGATACTTGATAGCAATGAAAGATCCATAGTAGGAAAAGGATTGATTGCCCCTCCGGAAGCACCAATCATTCAAATTGTTAGTGATGTCAATTGGCCAAGTTTGATGGATTTAACTCTTGAAGCTGAATTACCAATACATAGCCTCGGGATTAATTGGGATGTTAGGTGGATTACCTCTAGAGGGCCATTAGAATGGAGTATACCAAAATCATCACTAAGCCAGAGAAAAGATTCAAATAAAACAAGTTTAACTATTAAATTAGATGATTTACCTGATGATTGTTTAAAAATTTCTATAGAAGCTGTAGCCAGAAATGGAAATGGCCCTGCCCCCTCTGGACGAAAAGAATATCCTAAAGAGTGAGAAAAATGACAAATAATATTGGCAATAATGCATTGATATTAAGAATACAGAGAATATTCAAGAGTGAAAGTATAAATGTCAGTGAATGGATACTTAATTCAATAATTTATAATATTGATGAGGAACAATCTAAACTTGTATCCCATATAAAACAATCAAGAAGAGAATTTCGTGATAGTACGGATTTGGATCCACTAGTTGAAGGTAGCGCAGTTCCATTTTTAGTTGGCATATTAGGTAGAGATTTGTTACGTTTTTCTTGCATAAGGATTCTTTTAATCAAAGATGAAATGATTAAAAATCCTAATTCTATAAAGCGTTTTGCAGGTATTTTTGAAATTAATTCTCACAATATTGATGCGATAACCACGAAAGCTGGAAATATGACATGGAAATTGGGAAACGTTCAATGTAAAAAATTTCTGAAAGAGTTGTTGCTACCCCCTAGTTTAGGAATTTCAGTAACTCATGATTCTCGGTCACCGATTGAATTTATACGTCCTTTGGGCGAAAGATTGGAATTAATGCCATTTCAAAATAAGGTTTTTGAAGATATTAAAGAATATTCTGAAAAAGTTGGCAAATGTCTGGTTGTAATGCCAACCGGCTCTGGCAAAACTAAGACAGTCGTTGAATCTATTCTAAGGATGAATTTAGAATCGATGAATCCTTCGGTATCTGGAATAATATGGATTGCAGATAGGGATGAATTATGCGAACAGGCGACCGAATCATTTAGTGCTGTACTCCCTTTTTATATTAATCGAGAAACGCCAATTTGGAGATACTGGGGGTCGAGAGATGTTGAGATTTCGGATAGTAATTCAAATGAAATAGTGGAAGGGATAGTAGTAACATCTCAGCAACAATTACAAAAACGTTTGAAAGAAGATGACCCAATTGCAAAGTTCTTGATACAGAATGCAAAGTGTATTGTTATAGATGAAGCACATCGATGGTTAGATTGGAATGAACAGTTAATAAAAAGTTTAGATAAAAAAAATCCTGAGTGTCGAATTATTGGCTTAACTGCTACGCCATTTAGACGAGAATCGAGGGATTCGCCACGTTTAATGAATATTTTTTCTAAAACAATTATTACACCTTTTGATAACAAAGTGACTGATCTTAATCTAATTACTGAAAAATTAACTAATCAAAAAGTACTTGCAAGAAGAATAAACGTCACATCTGAAGAAATTAATTCTGAATTAAATTTGGATGCATCATCATCGAAACAAAATAAAGAAGCTTTATCCGTAATAAACAACCTTATTAAAACTGGCAGTAAAAGTATAATAGTTTTCACAAAAGATGTAAAACAAGCAAGAAATTTATCAATATGTCTAAATTTAGATGGCAAAACTTCTGCACATTTGGATGCAAAAACACCTATTATGATTCGTAGAGCAATAATAAAGAAATTTAGAGAACAGGATATTAAGATTTTATTAAATTATGCAATTTTAACTACTGGTTTTGATGCCCCTATGATCGATACTGTCGTCATATTGAGAAATATTGAAAGAGAAGACCAGCCAATTATACAACAGATGATTGGTAGGGGCCTTAGAGGGCCTTTATTTGGTGGAACGAAGACCTGTAGAATATTCAATAGAGGGATGTCATTTTGAGCATATTTTATCCTGCATTAGCGCATACTGATTGTATAGGATATATTGATGAGGCTGGGAATCGTAAGATTATGTCAGTCAGGCACCTTATTCCAAGAAGTATGGCTCAGAATTTCCTAATCTCACTTAGCTTTGATGAATCAATTCATTACAATAATATTATCAATATTGGAATTCCAGAACTTGGTAAACTTTGTAACTATCCCAATTTTAATACTATTTTTGTAGACTGTGGCGCATTTCATTATTTTAATGAAAAAACTCCAAAATTTAAAAAAGGTGGCTTTGTTACTTCGACCACCGCATTGGATGAATATATGAGACGCCATGTGAAAATAAATCCTGATACTAATTACATATTATGTTCTCCAGATCATATAATTTTACAAAATACTAATGATGCTGACTACGAAATTAGAAAATTCTATATCATTAAGTCGGCGAAAAGTTTCATTGAGAAAACTAAAGGTATTCCAAATATTATCCCAATTGCAGTTGTTCATGGCCGGACAACAGAAGAAAGAGCGGAAATAGCGGCTGAATTAATCAAAATAGGATATAATTATTTGGCATTTGGAGGGTTAGTTCCTATGGCTCGTAATCCTAGTGAAGTTTTGAAACAAGTTGCAGGTATTAATGATATAACTAACCCAATAATAAATCCAAATTCTGCCCTAGGGCTTGCGATCAAAGCTGGCTGTAAAACTCATATGTTTGGATTAAATAGTCCAGAATGGTATAGATGGTGGAAAAGAATTGGTATAACATCATTTGACGGTTCAAAACTTTCTCAGGAAGGGGCCGCTAATGGCATAATTTGGAAAACTAATAAGTTGGATATTGATAACCCCCCAAGTACTGCTAAAGAACTCTATTCACGAATTTCAATAAAAAAAATAAAAAATAGACGATGGGTGAATAAAAATGGAATTGGGCACCTTTTGTGTGATGAAGATGAAATCGATACTAAGTCTGGAGGCTGGGAATATTTCCTTCAATCAGTATGCACCAATAGGAACTGTAAACAATATTCTGAAATTCATCATCCGGATCCAAGGACTACTGGGAGTATTGAACATAATATGGGCAGAATGATTATTAATGCTTATTCATTTGAAAAAATTATGAAAAATATAGATGAGTTATGTGATGTTTCAGATTATAAAATAAATGATTCTAGGTATGATAACTGGAGAAAAATTGTGATTAGATAATGAAGATTGTTGCTTTAATTCAATGTAGTGCGACAAAGACGCATATACCTTCAAAGGAAATGATATGGGATTCAGATACGAAAATTGACAAATGGATAAAATCATGGAACTCTCAAAAAAATAGATATAAGGCTAAATCTATGTATATTGGGCAATCATTTAAAAACAATATAAAAATAATAAATTCAACTAAAAATATAGAGCCTTGGATTATTTCAGCAGGGGCTGGTCTACTAAATTTAGAAGATGAAATCCCTGCTTATGAATCTACTTTTAAAAATAAAAAAGGCCCTGATTCTTCAAATTGGCATCTATTACCAATGGGAAACCTTTCAAGGATAGTAAATATAAATGCCGATAGAATATTACTATTTACCACAAAATCTTATCAACTTTCTATATTAAATGATCCATCATTTGACAAAATAAAACATAAATTAGTAGTAATTTCTACTTCGCCTCTAACCACATCAGGAAAAATAATTAGAGTACATCCCAGAGGTAAAGAAATTTTAGGAGTTTCCGGTTTTGCTTTGAATAGTGAATACTTAAGATTATATATTGAGAAAGGAGAAGATGGATTTAATAAATTATATGAAAAATGTAATGAATTACCAAAAAGAAAAAAGAAAAAATCACTCAATGATAAGGAATTATTGCTTCTTGTAAAACAATATAGAGATATTAAAACACTGACAAGGATAGTTAGGAAAATTCGAGATGAGACAGATTATGGAGCAAGTTATGAAAGAATTCGGGACGCCTGGATAATTAAAAGAAAGGATGAGGCGTAGATATTTATGTCTTCTATCTTATGTAAATATTAATATTATTTTTAATAATGAGTTTTAAAAATAATATGATTCCACATTTTGTGTAATTTGAAATCCTCATTTGATATTATTGTTACTGTTGAACTTGTGATAGCATTATACGCATCAACAGGTCTGGTTTTCATATGGAGAGAATTACACAAAATGTGTTAACTGAAGAAATGCTACCGATTGCCCGAATGAATGGAGAAGATTTTGAGAAAATGAAAGTCTCTGTAGACGGATATAATGCTGAAATATTTATTTCCGAGAATTATGGATCTGATAAGATAGTAATTCTATTTAATGAAATACATCCACATTGGGGAGAAGTTTTTACAACTAAGTATTTCTTTTTTGAAACACCTGGAGAAATGAGTTGGGGGCACAATGGAGAAGTAATGAAGATATTAGTTATTTGAATAAATATATACATATTTACCGTTATAGAATAGTTTTTTTAACCAAAATGCATATATTGAATGTATATTTTAACATTAAGAATTTGTATACATATAATATGTGCAATAATATGTATGTTTTTACTATTAGAATAGTTTTTTTAGCCAAAATGCATATATTGAATGTATATTTTAACGTTAAGAATTTGTATACGCATAATATGTAAAATAATTACCATATAATATTCTTCATCATTACATTAGATATGTTCATAAACCTCTGATTACACCCTTTGTGTCCGGCTTAGTAAAACTGTTTAACTGCGATAAAGTAGTAAAAAAAATATAATTTTTTTGTATAAAATAACATAATAATAAGTGATCAATAGGAGCGAAAGCAAGATGAAAAATAATAGAAATAAGGATTATGAATGGACCTTGACAGTAGTGAGAGATGGCCGTCAA
>Ga0209709_10001780_pt1 | contig 19502 bp, 18 predicted proteins | sample ArcticOcean_MG_C_2_FD_187435 | JGI IMG/M metagenome (GOLD analysis project Ga0209709, IMG submission 187435) | Marine microbial communities from western Arctic Ocean - ArcticOcean_MG_CB4_136 (SPAdes) (version 2) | ecosystem: Environmental > Aquatic > Marine > Oceanic | place: Arctic Ocean... | reverse complement strand
ATGAAGCTATAGCTTCATCAGTTAATAATCCAACTACTACTTCTCCAAATTTATTTGCTCTTTTTAAAATATTAATATGTCCTTCATGGAGTATATCTGCAGATAAACCACAATATATTATTTTTCTTTTCTTTTTTTTAATAAAACTTCTTTTCATTTATAAGCTTTTGCTATTGTTATATCTATATTATTAATTTAATGTTCAAATAATGAACATACTAAAGAATTTAACAAAAGTGTAAAGTAATTAATGTCTAAAAAAAGAAGCAAAATTAAAAGATTTTTACCTTACGGTCGACAATCTATTGACCAAAAGGATATTAAAAAAGTATCTGAAATTTTAAAAGGTAATTTGATTACTCAAGGACCAAGCATTTATAGTTTTGAAAAGAAGTTTTCTAGCTATGTTGGCTCTAAGTTTGCTGTAGCATGTGCAACAGGAACAGCGGCATTACATCTTTCCTGTAAAGTCTTAAAGTTGGGACCTGGAAAAAACTTGCTCACTTCTCCAGTTACTTTTGTTGCATCAGCTAATTGTGCTGAATATGTTGGTGCTAGAACGCATTTTGCAGATATAGATCCTAATAACTTTTGTATTTCTGTTGAAGCTCTTAAGATGTTTTTATTAAAAAAAAAAATTGATATTTTGGTTGTCGTCCATATGTCTGGTCATTCAGCAGATTTAAGTGAAATATATAAATTAAAAAAACAATATAAATTTAAAATAATTGAAGATTCATGTCATGCTTTAGGAGGGTCTTATAAAGGTAAAAAAATTGGTTCTTGTAAATATTCAGATTTATCAACTTTTAGTTTTCACCCTACCAAACCTATCACTACTGGTGAAGGAGGAATGATCACAACTAACAATAAAGAAATCTATGAACAACTTTTAATATTAAGAAATCACGGACTGCATAAAAATAAAAAAAAATTCTTAAATAAAAAAATGGCATTTGATAAAAATGGTAATCAGAATACTTGGTATTACGAAATGAATGATTTGGGTTTTAATTATAGAATGACCGATATACAAGCTGCTTTAGGAGAAAGTCAAATAAAAAAAATTGATAAATTTACGAAAATTAGAAATAAAATAGCAAAAATTTATAACAAAGGTTTTTCAAAAAATATTTTGATAAAAACTCCACAAGAAAAATCAATCATAAAACACTCTTATCATTTATACACAATACAAATAAATTTTAAAAAGCTGAAAAAAAGTAGAAATAAAATTATGCATGAATTGAGAAATAACAATGTTGGCACTCAGGTATTATACATACCAGTTCATTTGCAACCATATTATCTTAAAAAATATGGATTTAGTAAAGGAAATTTTCCAAAAGCTGAAAAATATTATCAAAGCTGTTTAAGTATACCTATTTTTCCTGATCTAAAAAAAAAAGAAATAAACTATGTAATAAATAAAATTAACTCAATTATTAAAATTAAATAAAATGAATAAATCAAAAATGTTAAATTGGGCAAAGGATCTTTTTCCAATTTATAGATCTATAACTGGTAATGGTACTAGAAAAACTTTATCTTATTTTGAAAAAATAAATCCTGAGCTAAAAAGATTAAAATTTAAGACTGGGAAGAAAGTATTTGATTGGGTAATTCCAAAAGAATGGAACATTGACGATTCTTATATCGAGCACGAATCAGGAAGAAGATTTGCTGAGTTTAAAAAATGTAATCTTCATATAGTGGGATATTCAAGTGCTATTAATAAAAAAATATCTAAAAATAAGCTTTTAGAACATGTTTATACTCAAAAAAACCAAAAAAATGCAATCCCTTACGTTACAAGTTATTACAAACAAAGGTGGGGGTTTTGTATGTCAGAAAATCAAAAAAAAAAACTTCCAAAAGGTAACTACAAGGTAGTAATTAAAAGTAGTCTTAAAAAGGGCACCTTGGATCTTAGTCACGCAATCTTAAAAGGAAAAAATAAAAAAGAAATTTTTTTTACTAGTTATATTTGTCATCCTTCTATGGCAAATAATGAACTATCAGGACCAGTTTTGTTAAATAAAATTATGCAATATATAAAATTAAATTATCCCAATCGAAAATATACCTATAGATTCGTACTAGCACCTGAAACAATAGGTGCAATAGCTTATCTTTCAAAATTTATAAAAATACTAAAATCAAATGTTATCTGCGGTTTCAATCTTACTATGGTTGGAGACGAGAGAGCTTATAGTTATACTAGCAGTCGAAAAGGAAATACTATTGCAGATGATGCAATGAAATCTGCTTTAATGGGTTTAAAAAACGTTAAAATGTTCTCCTTTTTAGATCGTTATAGCGATGAAAGACAGTATTGTTCTCCTGGAATAGATTTGCCTTTATGCTCTTTCTCAAGATCAAGAAAATATCCCGAGTATCACACTGATAAGGATAATTTTAATGTGGTAACTGAAAAAGGTCTTGAGGGTTCATTTCAAGTAATAAAAAAAATTATAGACTGTATAGAGATGGAATTGTATCCTAAAACCAATATTCTTGCTGAACCAAATTTAGGCAAAAGAGGTCTTTACCCAACTTTATCACAAAAAGGTAATCATAATAGTGTGCAGATTAGAATGGGTTTAATTTCGCAAGCTGACGGTGATACAAATATTTTTAAAATTTCACAATTATTAAAAAAACCCCTTAAACTTATATGTAATGAATACAAATTACTTAAGTCAAAAAAAATTTTGAAATAGCTTTTGTAATTTTTGCAAAAAAATAGTGTTTAAATCTTATAATTTATTTAAAAAAAGTTTCCATTTTTCTAATGCATTATTTTCTACTAAAGCAACCTCTTTAATAAAACTTTCCCTAGTTTTTTTTACTTCTTTACTTTCCCACCAATCATCAACATTATTCCATATTCTGTTTAGATGTTTAGAAGCTAATTCTGGATCATCAAATAAAATTTGGGATTTTTTTAAATTTTCATGTAATTTTTCAAATTCTTTTGCATTTGTATGAATCCCTGGTTTTAAAAGTAATACTGTAGGTCCTGAGATCATAGCTTCACAGAAGGATGTTGAAAAATAGGTACAAAGAATAATTTTTGATTTATTAAAATGGTCCCAATATTTTTTTTTTGAAGTTATTATTCTTTTTTTTCCAAGTGTTTTTTCTAATCTTTTAGCAATTTTCCATTCGTCACTTGGATTTGCTTTAAAAACAAAATCATCTTTTAAACTTAAATCTAATTTTTCAAATAAACTTTTAAGATACTCTGCTTGATAAATCATTCTGCTATACACTGGAGACAAGAATATACTTTTAACATATTTAACTTCTGTATCACTTATTGCCAATAAATATTTTTTTTTATTTTTATCTCTTTTTTTATTAAGAAGCTGTAAAGCTGGTAATTGAATATTATTATTAATTGGCTTATACCACCTAACTGCTATATCTGCGATATCTTCGTGCATTACCGATCTAAAACAATTTAATCCTCCATATGCTCCTCCATGGTCAGCTGTTATCAATATTGCGTTATTATTAATTCTACTAGCTAACCAAAACTTAAAGAGTGTATTGTGTTCATGTTTAGTGTCACTTACAATTACTTTCGACTTGTATGGAATTTTTTCGACATAATTTTTAATCTTAGAAAAATCTTCAATTAAAAATTTTGGTATATCATTTAAAAAATTTCTACTTAGAAAATTTTCAAAATCATTTTCTTTATTAAAGTTAAAAGAAATTTTATTTCTGAGCTTTGCATTGTTTATACTTTTATTTTGAAAAAATTGGTAATATTTTGCATAAGTAAAAAATTCATAATCTTTAAAAGGTATTTGTTTTAATTTTAAACTAAGAAATATGAAGTTCAAACCAAGCGAATTGAGTTCCAAATAAAATTTATTATCCTTTATTATTTTTTTTAAGCAAAAGCTAATAAATCTTCTTACGTAACTTTGCGTTTCTTGATTTTTATTTTTATATATTTTTAGAAAATTTAGATTTTCATCTATATTTATTTTTTTATCAGAATAAGTTAGTTTTAAATTTTTATTTTTCTTTATGTTTAGAAAAAAGTCAATTATTTTTTGAAAAATAAACTGATTATAAGTATCTGAAGATCTGATATAGCCAGTAAAATCTCTTACATCAAATGGGGTTTCAAAAAATTTTAAATTATTAAGGTATATAAAATTTAAATTTTCTTCTTTTTTCAAAATTCTATTTATTGTTTCAAACCTTATGTACATTCCTTCTAAGTAATAATGCAGCCAAGGATTTATCATTATTTCCCATGATCTTGTGGAATAATTCATATTATGAATAGCATTTAAATCTTTAGAGAGTTTATTAATCAATTTACTTCTTAGATCTGTTAGATATGGAATAAAATTGTTTATCTCTACATCGTCTTTCCAAATTGCTTCAAAAAATTTATATTTTCTTTCTTTAAAATCTTCTTCAAAGCTAAGACTAGATTTTATCCAATCTCCAGCAAAAAGAATTTCTTCTTCTCTACCATATGTTTCTTTTAAATTTGTTGTTATTAGTGTCTTCACTTATAAATGCATTTCCATAATTGTGTAATCATCTTCTTTAATGTTGAACACTTTTAAAGCTCGTTTTATTGTTTTCTTATTTGGCTGACTGAAACCTAGTTTTGAATTCAGTACTCTTACAAATCTATTTTCTTTTTTCATTATTATAATCCATATTAAATTTTTATATTTTTTTCTCGCAGCATATATTTGAAATTTTAAAACATTAAATGCTATTTTAATATTATTTTTTGTATAGCCCGATAAAAACCATCCACTTGTCAAAAATTTTCCATCTTGGTCTGAATTTAATTTTATCCAATGATACGCTAAAAAAATTTCTTTAAATTTTATTGCGAACTTTGTAATATCTTTATTAATCCACCATCTAACATGTTCAGGCCAGCTTATTATATGGTCAGGTTTAGTTGATCCTGATCTAGCCAAAATATTATTTCTTGAATTAAGAAATCCACGTGCATCTTCAAGGGTACATGATTTTGAAAAAAATTTATTTTTACCGGTATGAATTTTATTTTTTGTATTTGCTTTTTTATCGTATTCTAATATTTTTTTTGCAACACGTTGCGGGCCCTTTCCGTCTATATCTATAGAATTTTTTTTCAAAATTTCTTTAAGATCATAATATTTTTCAAAAATTAATTTCCAGGATTCTTCTAAAATATTTAGATTATTTTTTTCATAATAATCTAAGTGCATTAAATTTCCTAAAGAGTGCCAAGATTCAAGGGAGTCTCTGCCGTCATTCTTAAGTTGAGATGAAAAAGTAAGAGAGTCGGCTAATATAGTTTCAAATGTTGTAGTTCCAGTTGGTCCAGCTATTATATCATACTGACTTAATGTAGATGATAAATTTTTAGTAAAAGGAACATAATTTATTCGGGAAGTGAATTTTATTTTTTTTGCTATCTTTTTTATAATTTTTTTACTCTTTTCTGTTGTACATAAAACAAAAATTTTTGCTTTAAATTTATTACATGCTTTAAAAGTACTGATCGTAAAATTTTCAATTAAATTATACAGGCCTGATCCTCCAGCATGTAATAATATTTTTTTATGTTTTGTATTTTTTTTTATATTTCTAATTATTTTCTTATTTTTTTTTACAAGGACATATTTTTGACCCATGATCCAATTTTGTTTAGTGTAATTTTTTTTAGGGACCTGATTTTGTGATCTATTAGTAATAATAAGATTGGCATGATGTTTTTTTAAATGGTCATCAATAGCAGCTACAAAAAATCCTTCTTTTATAAGCTCCTTTTCCCAGCGTACATTTAATACATATGAATCAAAGATTACTGTTGAGATTCCAATTTTAGATATTGTTTTGATTAACCTTTTATACTTATTACTTCCTGTGTCTTCAAAAAAAATAGTAGGTGTATCTTTGGTAAATTTTTTTATAAATTTTTCATATTTTTTATTAAAAATGAAATAACATTTTCCCTTTTTTTTATCTAATTCTGTTGCAAGATACCTCATTCTCCTTAAGTGGCCTAAACCAGAATCTGGAAAAAGATCACAAATTATGCCAATTTTTTTTATTTTCTTTTCCATTTAATATTTGTTTATTTATTATTTTAAGTAAAATCTATCTAATTATTGCGCAAAATTCCCAGTAGACATACTTTATATACATTACGAGCTGCAAGATCCTATTGACATAAAACTTTAAATCTTGTTAATTAGTTATAATGTTCAATTTTTGAACATAGTATAGTATATTTAAAATATTCACAAGAGTCTATTTTGATGGAGGATAAAATTGAGCAGCGATAAATATGACAAGGTTTTTATAGATTGTTTTTCAATTGATAAAGCTAAACTTAAAAAAAATTTAGAGTATAATTCTATACCTGCTTGGGACTCGGTTGGACACATGGCTATGATAGCTGCTCTAGAAGAAGCTTTTGATATTGTTTTTGAAATGGATGATATTATTGATTTTAGTTCTTATAAGGTTGGAAAGGAAATTTTAAAGAAATATAAAGTTAATATTTCTTAAAATTAATATTTTGAAAACATTTAGTTTAAATAGCGTTGAATTGTTGGAATACCAACCGAATAGACATCCGTTTTTAATGATTGATTATGTTACCAAAGTAAAACCAGGAGTATTCGCTGAAGGTTATAAAAATTTAACTAATAATGAATGGTACTTTCCTATACATTTTCCTAATAATCCTAATGTACCTGGGGTTTTGCAACTTGAAGCTTTAGCTCAAATGTTAACTGTAGCAATAACTACTCTTCCAGGAAATAAGGGTAAAATTACTCATGCTTTGTCTCATACTGTTAGATTTAGAAAAGAAGTTCTGCCTGGACAAAAATTTGTACTTAAAACAAAAGTTGATTCTTGGAAAAGAGGAATATGTAAAGGTTATGGCCAAGGTATAGTTGATGGTGAAATTGCTTGTGAAGCCACAATGACAATCACTATCCCTGAAATTTTGGAGCAATATTTACCAAAAAATAAAGCTTGATAACTTTAGCCTTGCTGATCATTAAGTAATGAAAAATAACAACGTTGATATATTAATTATTGGGGCAGGAGCAGCAGGTGCAGCTGCAGCCTGGAACTTAAGCCAAAGTGGATATAAAATAATTTGTCTAGAGCAAGGACCTTCTTTAAATTACAAATCTTATTCTTTTTCTCAAACTAACTGGGAGCTATTAAAGCAAAAAAAATTTAATATAAACCCCAATATAAGAAAATCAAAAAGTGACTATCCAATAGATAATAGTAAATCACCTATTTCTATAGCAAATTTTAATGCAGTAGGTGGATCAACTATTCTTTATTCAGGTCATGTCCCAAGATTTCATCCTTCAGATTTTAAAACCAAAACTGTAGACAATGTTGGAGATGATTGGCCGTTTGAATATAAAGATCTTGAACCATTCTATAAATTAAATGATAAAATTATGAATGTTGCAGGTCTAGTTGGTGACCCAGCCTATCCTCCTATTTCTAATCTTAAACCACCTGTTCCTCTAGGTTTATCTGGGAAAAAAATAGCACAAGGTTTTAATAAATTAGGCTGGCACTGGTGGCCTTCCTATAGTGCAATTTCAACCAAAAGATATAAAGGTAAAAAAAAAAATTCTAGATCTACTGTTGATAAAACTTATTGGCCACTAGCAATATCTAACGGAGTAAAACTTAGAGCTAATTGTCGTGTTAAAAAGATTACACTCAATAGCTTAGGAAATGTAAATGGTGTTATTTATACAAATCCAAATAATAAAGAGAAATTTCAGGGGGCTTCTTTAGTTATTGTTGCTTGTAGTGGAATTGGAACACCAAGATTGCTTTTAAACTCAGCAAATAAACTTTTTCCTAAAGGTCTTGCTAATAGCTCTGGCTTGGTTGGAAAAAATCTTATGCTTCACCCCCTAGGTTTAGTAGAAGGAAAATTTGATAAATTTCTAGGATCATTTATTGGACCTGAAGGATGTTGTTTAGCCAGCCAAGAATTTTATGAAACTATAAAAGATGCAAAACATAAAAGAGGTTACACAATGCAAGTTTTAAGAAGTTCTGGGCCATTAGAAACAGCTTTTTCTGCAAGAAAATTTAAAAATTTATCTTTTGGAAAAGATTTCCATAAGCAATTTTCTCAAAATTATGGGAAAACAATACCTGTAGCAATTATATGTGAAGACCTTCCTGAAAAACATAACTCTGTAGAACTAGATCATAATAAAAAAGATTCTAGTGGAATGCCAGGGGTAAAAATTAACTACAAGTTGAGTGAAAATTCAAAAAAAATGTTAGTTCACGGACTATCAAAAGCAAAAGAAGTTATGAAAAAAATTGGAGCAAAATCAATTATGTCTTTTGGGCCAGTAAGACACACGGGTTGGCATTTAATGGGTACTACAAAAATGGGCAACTCTCGAAAAGAATCTGTGGTAAATGAGTTTGGTCAAACACACGACATAAAAAATTTGGTAATTGTAGATAGTAGTATTTTTGTAACATCTGGAGGTGTAAATCCTGTTTCTACTTTACAAGCCGTTGCACTTAAAATTACGAGTGAAATCAAGAATTCACCAAATAGATACTTTATATAGATAATTATGAAGAAGAAAAAATTTAATATTATAGAAATGAATAAAATTTTTAAAAGCTTGATTAACACGATGATACCAGAAAGCAAAATTGAACTTATGCCAAGTGCATCTAGAGCAATTAAAATAAGTATTTTTTTAAAAAATATTTTAAAAAGTAATAAATTAAAAAAAAAAATTAATAAAGTTCTTATCACTACTTTAAAAAATAATAAAAAAATAAATTATTCAAGCCTTGGTATAAAAATTGCAGAATCTAAAATAATGGAAAAAGACTTAGAAAAATATCTTCTCGAATCTTACTTTTCATCAAAGCTTGTGCAGAAACAGTTATTAAAAAAAACTAATAAAATATTGTCTAGCAAAAAAACAAATAACAAAGATAACCTATCACTTCTTAAGCTAGTAAAAAAATCTAGGTTACGATACAAACATATCTAAAGAGAAAAAATATATGCTATCAGGAAAAACAGCTTTCATTACCGGTTCCAACAGAGGCATAGGAAAAGCAGTTCTGGATAGTTTTCTTAAAAATAGAGCAAATGTTATATGTGCTGTCAGAAAGCGTAACCCTGAATTTGAAAGTTATGTTAAAAAAATTTCTAAAAAATTCAAAAATGAGATTAAAATATTAGAATTTGATCTAGAAAATGAAACACAAACCAAAGATGCAATACATTCATTATATAAAGAAAAAATTACTTTAGATATTCTAGTAAATAATGCAGGAATAGCAGATGGCTCATTACTGGAAATGACATCTGCTAATAATTTAAAAAAAATATTTCAAATTAACTTTTTCTCTCAGATAAGGCTTACACAACTTTTACTTAGACTTTTAAAAAAATCTAAAAATGGTTCAATTATAAATTTAGGTTCTGTTTCTGGAATAATTGCAGAACGTGGTACGCTTTCTTATGGATCTAGCAAGGCAGCTTTGATGTTTTCAACAAAAGTTATGGCCAATGAACTGTCTGTATACAAAATTCGGGTTAATTGTGTAGCCCCATCAGCAACTGATACTGATATGCTTAATCAAATGGATAAAGCTGGAAAAGAAAAATTATTACAAAATTCTTTATTACAAAAACCGCACACAGTTGCAGAAGTTGCTAGTAAAGTTTTATTTTTAGCATCTGAAAAATCTATTCATATCAATGGACAAATAGTAAGAATTGGTGAAGGAAAAAAAAATTGAACAACTTAAATCAGACAGAAACAATAATAAAACTAGCGAAAAAAATGCGAAAAGTTTTGCTTGATGTAAGTCTTAATTGTGGAGAACCAGCGCACATAGGTGGTGCATTATCTATAATAGATATAATGGCGACGCTATACGGAAATATTCTAAAATTAGATATCATTAAACCTATTGATAGATTTATCTTAAGCAAAGGGCATGGCTTTCTAGGTTTATTGAGTGCATTGCACTGTAAAGGATATATTCAAAAGGACGAGTTAATGAAATTTCAAACTAATGGCAGTGAATTAATTGCTCATCCAATCGTAAACCCAAAGTTTGGCATTGAATCTTCCAATGGAAGTCTTGGGCAAGGGCTTTCGTTTGGAGTAGGTATAGCTATTGCCTATAAAAAAAAGAAAAAAGACGGATCTATTTTTGTTTTGGTGGGAGATGGAGAGTGTTATGAAGGTGCAATTTGGGAAGCTGCTATAGCTGCAACTGAATCAAATTTGAATAATTTAACTGCTATTATTGATTGTAATGGCTTTCAAAATGATGGTGCAATCAATAAAAATATGAACTCTGATGAGTTAAAAGCTAAATGGCAAGGATTTGGTTGGAATACTATTGTTTGTGATGGTCACAATATCTCTGAGTTATTAAAAGTATTAAAAGTTAAATCTTCTAATAAGCCCAATGTTATTATTGCAAAAACGATAAAAGGTAAGGGTGTTAATTTTATGGAGAATAATAATGATTGGCATCATGGTCGTTTAACTCAAAAATTATTTGATGAGGCAATTAAAGATTTATAAAAATTTATGAAAATTTTTGATGAAAAAGATTCTAGACAATGGTCACGCATGGGACCTCGAGCTATGTTTGGTCAGTTTATGTTAGAGATTGCAAAGGATAACGAAAATCTTATGGTTTTATCTGCAGACCTTGGAAGATCATCAGGGCTAGATAGATTTAAGTCTATGTATCCAAATAAGTATTTATCAGTAGGAATAAGTGAACAAAATTTAATTGGTGTTGCTGCTGGACTTGCAAAAGAAGGATTTAAAGTTTTTGTTACTTCGTTTGCTCCTTTTCTATCAATGAGAGCAAGTGAACAAGTAAGAATGAATTTAGGATACATGAAGCTTCCAGTAAATTTAGTTGCTTTAGGAAGTGGAGTATCAATGGGTTATCTTGGTAATAGTCATTTTGGTTTAGAAGATATTGCTGTAATGAGATCAATACCTAATTTAAACATTTCAAGCCCAGCTGACTGTGGAGAAATTGGAAAAATGCTAAGTGATTACTGTGTGAATAATCATGGACCCAGCTATATAAGATTGACAGGAATACCAGGTTCTCCATCTGTTTATAAAAGCAACTACGATTATACTTTTGGAGAGCCTATTACTCTAAAAAAAGGAAAGGATTTATTGATACTTGCAACAGGTAGTATGGTTGCACAATCTTTAATTGCAGGTAAAGCATTAAGCGAAAATGGAATTGATGCTGAAATAGTTAATGTACATACTTTAAAACCAATAAGTGAGAAAATAGTTGAAAAGTTAAATAAATTTGAAAATATTGTCACTATAGAAGAACACTCAATAGTAGGAGGATTACACAGTATTATTGCTGAAAAAATTGTATCTAAGTTCTCAAAAGCAAATTTATTTCCCATTGCTTTACCTGACAGGTTTGGACCAACGGGAACTTATAATTATCTACTTGAATATCATGGTTTGATAGGTAAAAAAATAGCTATAAATATTTTAAATTTTCTTAAAAAAAATAAGAGTTAGTTTAATTATGCAAAAACAAACATTTATAAAAAAAAATGTCTCTTTTTAAATCAATCCAAAAATATAAAAATAATATTGCTTTGATAAGTAATCTAACAGGGCCGATAACATACAGTGAACTAGTTAAGCAAACGATGAGTATAAAAAAATGCATCCCTGAAAGATCGCTGGTTTTTTTAATAACTCAAAATACTGTTGCTCCACTTATTTGCTACATCTCATCAATTAGAAATAATTATGTTATATTGATGATAGATATTAAAACTAATGCGGAGAATGTTTCTAAACTTTTTAAATTATACAATCCAACCTTTATAATTGCTCCAAAAAAATGGTTAAAAAATTCAAAATTTAATAATGGTTTGGTTGTAAAAAATATATATGACTACGTAATATGTAAAACTAGTAAGAAAAAAATAAAAAATATTAATTTAAATTTAAGCTTGTTGCTACCAACATCTGGTTCGATGGGAAGCCCTAAATTTGTTCGACTATCAAATAAAAACTTAAAAATAAATACAGATTCAATTATAAAATCATTAAACATAAAATCTAAAGACAGAACAATTACAACAATGCCTTATAGTTACAGCTATATGCTATCTATTATTAATACTTACATTGAATCAGGAGCATCTATTGTTGTATGCAATTATTCTATTTTTAATAAGGAATTTTGGGAACAGTTTAAAAAAAACAAAATTACTTCATTGAGTGGTGTTCCATATATTTACGAAATGCTTATTAAACTTGGCTTAGAAAAGATTTATATACCATCCTTAAAGATACTTACTCAAGCTGGAGGAAAGTTAAATAATACTTTGGCAAAAAAAATAATACAATTTTGCAAAAATAAAAAAATTAAATTTTTCATGATGTATGGACAAACAGAAGCTTCTGCAAGGATGTCTTTGCTTAACTGGAAAGATGCTGAAAGAAAAATAGAAAGTATAGGAAAACCCATTCCATTTACAAAAATGTGGATTGAAGACAATGCTGGTAAAATTATAAAAAAACCAAATATTGTAGGAGAGTTAATTTTTAAAGGCAAAAACGTGTCACAAGGATATTGCAATAATATCAGGGATCTTAAAAAAAAAGATACTAATAAAGGTATTTTAAAAACTGGAGATTTGGCAACTTTTGATGAAGAGGGTTTTTTTTATATAAAAGGAAGAAAAAATAGAATTATAAAAATATTTGGAAATAGATTTAGTTTAGATGAAATTGAAAATAGTATGCTTGAATCTGGTATTAAAATTATTTGCAAAGAAGATAATGAAAAATTATTGGTATTTTTTGAATCTGACTTTCTAGAAAGTGAAGTATTAAAAAGAATAAGTAATATTACGGGACAAAATAAAATTGCTTTTAAATGTATCAGCATTAAAAGTTTTCCTCGAACAATGTCTGGAAAAATAGATTATGTTAAGTTGGGTTGGCATTTAAATGCTTGATTACAAAAATATTTTTTCTATTAACCCTTTCTCTTTAAATCAGAAGGAAAAGGAAAAATGGTATTATAACCAGCAAAAAATACTAACAGCATATCATTATAAAAATTGTAAAGAGTATAGGAAGATCACAAATAAAATCTATGGTAGCTTAAAAAGATCAAAAAATATTACCGACTTACCTTTTATACCTACAAATCTCTTTAAAGATTTTAACTTGGTTACAGATACCAAGTATGATTTTTCAAAAACTTTAACTTCATCAGGAACGTCAGGATATAAAAATGCTAAGATAAACCTTGATAGAAAAACTTCTCTCTTACAATCAAAAGCACTTTCCAATATTTTTTCAGATATTTTAAATAAAAAAAAAGGTACCATGTTTGTTGTAGATTCTCCTGCAGTATTTTCTGGCTCAAATTTATTGAATGCTAGAGGTGCTGCAATTAAAGGGTTTTCTCAGTTGGTAGATAAAAGTGTGTTTCTTCTTGATAAAAAAATGAATTTAAAAATTAATATTCTAACAGACTTTATTAATTCAAATAAAAATGAGCAATTTATTATTTTTGGATTTACAAGCTTTATCTGGCAACATCTAGTAAAAAAAGTAATGAAAAACAGTTTCAAGTTACCAGCAAATAATGGAATATTAATTCATGGTGGTGGTTGGAAAAAAATGCATGACCAGTCTGTGAATCGAAATGTATTCAACTATAATATAAAAAAAAAATTGGGAATCAAAAAAATTCATAATTACTATGGAATGGTTGAGCAAACAGGATCAATATTCTTAGAGTGTGAACATGGTTTTTTTCATTCATCAATATTTTCAGATTTAATTGTTAGAGATGCAAACTTAAATGTTTCCCCTTTAAAAAAAGAAGGTCTGCTTCAAATTCTTTCACTGCTTCCTTTAAGCTATCCAGGTCATAATATTCTAACTGAAGATATCGGCACTTTAGAGGGTATTGATGATTGTAGATGTGGAAGAAAAGGAAAATACTTTTCTGTAAAAGGAAGAGTGCTCGGCACTGAACTAAGAGGCTGCAGTGATGTCAATTAAAAATTCTAAAAAAATAAAGGTAGTTTTAGGTAGCATTCCAATTAAAGGTAAGCCTACTATTATTTTTGAAAAATCTATAGTTAATTTTTTTAATGAACTCTCAATTAATATTAAAAAAAATAAAAGATCTATGGATTATAGTGACCTAATGACTTTTGGTTTTTGGTGCCGAAAAGCTAATATTATTAAATTATCAGAAAATTACTTAGAAAAAAATTTTATGTTAGGAAGGGGAAATGTATTGCACATTGCACCTTCTAATGTACCAATGAATTTTGCTTATTCTTTTGCCTTTGGAATGTTATCTGGAAATTGTAATATAGTTAGACTGCCAAGTAAAAACTTCAAACAAATAGAAATCCTTTGCCAGATAATATCTAAAATATGTAAAAAAAGTAAATTCAAAAAAATTTTGAATAAATTTTGTTTTATTAAATATGATAAATCAAATGAAATATCTTCTGATCTTTCAAGAGATGTAGATGCACGTTTAATCTGGGGTGGAGACGAAACAATAAGGCAATTTAAAATGTACAAGACGCCTCCTCGTTGTATAGATCTTAGTTTTTCCGATAGATACTCTATATCTGTTATTAAGACTAGTAAATTAGCAAAACTTACCAATGATGAAAGAAGAAATTTTGTTCGAAAATTTTATAATGATTCCTATTTAATGGATCAGCAGGGCTGTTCCTCACCTCAAGCAATAATTTGGATTTGCGACCATAAAAAAGAAATAATAAATAAATTTTGGAATATTTTGCATGATATTGTAAAATTAAATTATGAAAAAGACCTATCAATAACAAATAAAAAAATATCTCTAATAGCTAAGTCTGCAATTAAAACCAATATAAACTTCAAAACAGAATTTAAAGATATGAGAATTGTACGTTTAAGGACTAATAATATCACGCCAGAAATAGAAAAAATCCAATGTCATTTTGGTACTTTTACTGAAATTAATATTAAAAAGATTAATGATATCAAAAAATTAGTTTCAAGAAAATTTCAAACCGTAACTTATTTTGGCTTTAAAAATACCGAATTAGAAAAAATTATATTTAAAAATGGAATAACTGGAATTGATAGAATCGTTCCCATTGGAAGAGCACACGACATTGGGCCCATATGGGACGGTTATGATATTATTTATACACTTGCTAGAATTATTGGTAGTTAAATAAAAAGGTATAAACTTATTAATATTATTTTCTGATACTTGGAAACTGCAAATTAATACCTAATAGTTGCTTGAGATATCTTTTATCCTTATCAATGACTTTTTTGCCTGTGATTTTTTTAAGGTCTAGCTGAGGACTTAAAAATGAAGGCAAATATTGAGCAAGTATACCATATCTTTTTTTTGAGTTTGAATAATTGGGTTGAGCTAAGTGCCAAGTTAAACCATTGAATATGACAATTGAACCAATATCAATATTCAGTTGGCTAAAAGAATTTTTTTTAAAATCGTTTTTAAAAGGAAACTTATTTAGCTTATGACTATTTTTTAAAAAAGCTGTACTGCCATTTGTTTTATCAAACTTTGTAAGAGGTATAAGAACTTGACAATTTAGAAAAAAATTTTTTTTAGCTTTAAAAGGTATTTTGTTTCCTGGTTTTGCAAATCTATAATAAGGATAATCTAAATGTGGAATTTGACCTCGAGCGCCAGGTAAAAGACAATTTACACCAAAGAATCCACAAATAAAATCATTACCTAAAAGTTTTTTAAAAACATTCATTGCTGGGTTTGGTTGAATTAAATCTATAAAAACTTTATTTTTATTAAGTAGATTATAAATCCACTTTTGATTAAACTTTTTATCTTTTGCAAAATTATTTAAGTTTGATTTTATCTTTTTATCTTTCATAACTATATTATCAATAATTTTGAAAGCTTTCTTTATTTTTAATTTATTAAAGTAATTTTTTACTATATAAAAACCTTCCCCTTTTGTTAAAGCATAATATATCTTTGATTCAATTTTACTTAATTTTAATTTTTTTGCAGAATTTTTTTTTAGGAAATCAAAACTGGCGGTTGGCTCTTCTGAAGATATTTTTATTTGAAGTTTAGATTTTTTATCTCTTAAAGCATCTCTAAAGTTGGATCCTGATATTTTTGATTTTACTATTTTAGTATTAAGAAAATAGGTATGGCTAAAATTAGAATTTTTAATAGTACAGTTATGGAACAAAACATTTTCAAATCGTACATCACAAAATATTGAATTATCTATAATACATCTTTCAAACTTTACATTTTTAAATTGAGCTTCCCAAAAATTGTAGTAGAGAAAATGTTTATTTCTGAAGGATTTGTTTAAAAATTTTTTTTTAATAAAATTATTCATGTTTAAAAAACTAGATTATCGTGATATCATCTATATTTGCTAAAAACTATCATTAACAAAAAAATCAATGAATATAAATAAAAAAGCTAAATTGAATTTAAACAAAATGCAATTATCTAATTTGTTAAGGATAACAGATCCATTTTTAATGATTGATGAAGTCAAAAATATAATACCAGGTAAATCTGGTGACGGTTATAAATATTTAAAAAAAAATAATTGGTTCTACAAATGTCATTTTGTTAATGAGCCAATCATGCCAGAAACTCTGCAAATTGAATCCATGCTGCAAACCATAGTTTCTGTCATCTATAGTGACGTTAGTTTAAAAACAAGAAATTGTTTGGTAATAAAATCTTCAGCTAATTTTTACTCAAAGGTAAATAAAACAGGTAAATTAAAAATTAGCGCAGAAATAACAAAAAAAATCAAAGGAGCTATCCAAGCAAAAGCTAGTATATATTTTTATAACAAGATTGTCGCTAATGGTGTATTTAGGTTTATAATTCCTGAAAATTTAAAAATTTAAATCATGTCATTTAAAAAATAAATCTATGAGTATTTTTTTTCCAATAAAATCAAAAGCACTTACTATTAAAAAAATATCAACACAAAAGTACAAACTGAGTTTAGAAAAAATAGATATTAAAAATGTTAAAAAAAATGAGGTTATAATAAAAGTTCACTATTCTTCTTTAAATTATAAAGATATTCTCTTGTGTTCAGGAAATTTAGGTTTGGTAAGAAAATATCCTCATGTACCAGGCATAGATGCTGCAGGCGTTATTATAAAATCTAATAGTAAAAAATTTAGAGTTGGAGAAAAAGTTTTAGTAGTTGCTCGCGCAATGGGGGTATCTACATTTGGAGGTTTATCGGAATATGTTAAAGTTCCTTCGCAATGGGTAGAAAAAATTCCAAAAAAATTGTCATTAAAAAAATCTATGATTTTTGGTACGGCAGGATTTACTGCTCAAATGGCAATATTCAAACTTTTAAACAAAAACCTAAAAAAAAATTCTTTACCAATTTTGGTTTCCGGTTCAACTGGCGGAGTTGGTTCGATCGCTGTGTTTATGCTTTCAAAGCTTGGATATAAGGTTTCTGCACTTACATCAAATTTAAAAAATAGTTTATTTCTAAAAAAAATTGGAGCTAATGAAATAGTTGATATTAAAAAATTTTTATCTACTCCAAATATGCCTTTACTCAAAATACGCTTTTCAGGAATAATCGATAACTTGGGTGGAGAAATCATTTCAGTTGGTTTGAAACAAATAGCCGATGATGGACAAATTATTTCTATAGGGAATGTGTTGAATGAAAATATTAATACAAGCTTATTACCTCTAATTCTTAGGGGAGTTCAAATTGCAGGCATTAATGCAGAATCTGCATCCTTAATAATGAGGAAAAAAATTTGGAAAGAAATCTCAAAAGTATCTAATTATAGTGATCTAAACTTTTTATATAAAGAATGTCAGCTTAATAATGTCATTAATTATATTGAAAAGGTTAAATCAAATAAACACTTGGGAAGAATAATTGTTAAAATAAAGTAAAATAGTATTTATTTGAAGTGTTTAAGAGTTAAAAACTGACTAATATTTATTTTTTTTACTAATTTTTTTCCATAAAAATTTTTTATTTTATTAATTGGTAATGAATTTTTTTCATAAGGTCTTAAAGCAATAAACATATTATTTTTTAATTTTGATCCTTTTTTATGATTTTTCGTTGCATAATAGGATCTCATTCCAGCTCTTCTTTTTGAAATAATACTTTTGTCTAAAACTTTATTTGGATAACCAAGTGATTTTTCTATCTCCCTAATATGCTTTATCATTTCTTTTAATTCGTTTGGTTCAAGAGAAAAGAAGCTGTCTGGGTTTTTGTCTTTTTTTGAAATTGTAAAATGCTTTTCAATAATCTTTGCACCAAGTGAAACTGCACCTATTGAAGCACTTATACCAGTTGTATGATCTGAATATCCGATAGGTATATTTTTAAACATTTTTTTTAATCTAGTTATATAACTTAAATTTACATTTTCAGGAGCAAGAGGATAACTTGAGCCGCAATGAAGCAAAGCAAATTTTTTAAATTTATTTTTTTTTAAATGGTTCACTAATTGAACTATTTCTTTTTCATCTGAGCAACCTGTTGAAAATATTATTGGTTTATTTTTTTTAATTACTTCATCAATTAATTCATAATAATTAATTTCTGGGCTAGCTATTTTATATAAAGGAACCATATCCTTTATCATGTTAAAGGATTTAAACCCAAATGGTGTCGTTAAAAAAATTATTTTTCTTTTTTTGCAATGTCTTAATATTTCCTTATAAAATTTTGTTGGAAGCTCAAATTGTTTATAAAAATTAATATTTTTTTTTGTTGAAATTTCTTCTGAAAAAAAACTTTGAAATTTTACTGCATTTGCTCCACTGCTTGCAGCAACGTCTATAAGTTTTTTTGCAGTTGATAGGCTTCTATTATGTGTAGATCCAGCTTCTGCTATTATAAATACTTTATTTTTGTTTATTTGCTTATTCAAAAATGACATAAATATTTACTTGCAGTTTAAGTTACTTGATGAAAACAAACAACAAACTTGGATTAATTAAATCAATACCAAAAATTCTTTTCAGTGCATAAATCAAGCCAATTGAGCTATTAGTACTGGTCAGCTAAACGCATTACTGCGCTTACACATCCAGCCTATCAACGTGGTGGTCTACCACGGCTCTAAAGGAAGAACTAGTTTTGAGGCGAGTTTCCCACTTAGATGCTTTCAGCGGTTATCTCTTCCATACTTAGCTACCCGGCACTGCAGCTGGCGCTACAACCGGTCCACCAGTGGTATGTTCACCCCGGTCCTCTCGTACTAAGGGCAAGTCCTCTCAATTCTTCTACACGCATGGCAGATAGGGACCGAACTGTCTCACGACGTTCTGAACCCAGCTCACGTACCACTTTAATTGGCGAACAGCCAAACCCTTGGGACCTGCTCCAGCCCCAGGAT
>Ga0209709_10001779_pt1 | contig 19518 bp, 15 predicted proteins | sample ArcticOcean_MG_C_2_FD_187435 | JGI IMG/M metagenome (GOLD analysis project Ga0209709, IMG submission 187435) | Marine microbial communities from western Arctic Ocean - ArcticOcean_MG_CB4_136 (SPAdes) (version 2) | ecosystem: Environmental > Aquatic > Marine > Oceanic | place: Arctic Ocean... | reverse complement strand
GATCTTAAGTCGAATCCACTATCTAATCTATAGGCAAACGCAGGGTTTTCGTTATCAGAAGTATTTGTATACTTAAGTTCTATCTTAAGTTTTTCATTAAACGGAGAATTAATACTCTTTTGTTGTTGATCATATTTTTCATTAGCTAAATTTATGTCTTCAGTTAAATTGGTTAATTCGTCTAGAGACGCATCATCTGCAAGAGACTCATACTTATCGACTAACTTACCAAAAATTTTTTCTAAATCATCTATATTTTCCATTTTATAAATTTTTAACTTTTTTAATTATTTTAATTAGAGAACTTACATCTTTTTCACAATAATGTATAATTTCCTTTATGTCATCCACACTACCATACCAAGATTGGTGCATATTTTCTCCGGTTACTTTACCTTCCTTAGGTGAAGGTATTCCCATAACGGAAGTTACTAAACGTAAAGAAGATAAACCTTTATATGACCCAAAGTTCCAAAGCTCTTTTGTGTCAAGAGCTTTAATCTCCCAAGGTTTTGTATCATGAGAAGGTAATAAAGATGGTGGATTAATACCGTTAATTAACATTCTCTTACCTAAATAAGGTAAGTCAAAATTCTTAATATTGTGACCACATAAAGTAAAACCAACTTTTTCTATTTTATTTAGTAATTGTGTTACTTGAAATAAGTCGTCCATCTCATTACCACTACAGAAGGATTGTAACTTTTCTTCTTTTCCGTTTATAAACCCTACGCTAATACATACAATCTTACCAAACTCAGGTAATAACCCAGAATATTTTTCATATAGAAATTCACAGTCTTTATCCTCATCTTCCGGATAATGTCTTCTAAAATAAGAACATCCGATGGAATTCCATAAATCCCAAAGAGAGTTATCCATTTTTTTTAGTTCGTTGGTATCTTTGTAAGAACCTGCAGTTTCTATATCCAGAAACAATAATTTATTTTCATTTATATTTTCTAACATTTATATAGATTTATTTTTTAATGAGACTTCTATACCATTCGGCTCTCGTTTTTGTTACTGCTTTTATGTGATATTTTTGAACATCTTCATATAATTGCTCTCCTAAATCTTTTACCATATTTGGGTTATTTATTAGGGTCTTAAGATGTTTATACCACCATTTATGATTTTTTGAGGTTGGTACAAGTAAAGAGTTTTTACCGTGTACACAATCTATTTTATAAGGACCAAAATCTTGAGCAATCAGTGCTTTTTTATGAAAACCAGCTTCAATTACTTTTAATTGTGATTTAACTCTATTAAAAGTTGTCTCCTTTAATGGGGCTATAGAAATATCCATTAGATTATAATTAGTGGCGTATGTAGTGATGGGTTTAGTCCACACCCTTCTATATTCACTAGTAGTGATAGGTGGTTTACCCTTCGTGAACTCCAATAGTTGTTTTACCTCTTCCTTATCTTTTATAATGTCATAATTTCCGGTCATTATTTGTTCGTATAGTGCCCATACTGATTCTTTAGGTTCTATTTTTCTAGTATGTTTTTTCCCATCCGGATCAATTGTTGTCATAGACCCTCTTGTGTCGAAACCACAAAGAACCATTTGGAACTTATCTTTAAGGGAAACATCGGCTTTTAGTTTTTGCATACTATCTTTTAAGATGTTTAAGTCATGTAAGTGAGAAGACCCACCTAACCATCCTACTCTAAGAATATCTGATTTTTCCGGATTTGGTGTAAATTGTCGTTTACTTGGGTCTATCGCATTTGGAAAAATCTCTACATTTTTGTTATATGGAGTTATCTCTTTTACAAACTCATCTGTTGTCGTTGTGATATATTGAGCAGCTTTAATATTTTCGATTATCCTAAGATTGATTTTTTCTTCAACAATCATAGAATGGGCTGGGTGTTCTGGTCCAGGCATCCAAAAATCATCGATATCCATTATTGTTGTTATCCCCCATTTTTTACAATCTTCCAATAATCTGAGACAATTTCCCCAATCTCCCATACCTCTATGAAAGTGAAGAATGTCGAAATCTTGCCAATAAGAATCTCTATTTCTCCAAGGCTCATAATTTATCTCTACTCTAAATTCATCAGAGTAGTATTTTTCTAATGCAATATGAGGGTCTATAGACCTAAACGACCCAACACCGGTCCTGTCTGAAGGGACTACTAATACTTTTATCTTTTTTGACATATAATTTCTGTTTTAGATAATAATGATAAACAATTTTGATAATTAAATCAATTAAATACAGTATATTAAAATAGTTACGAACCTAAATATATTTATCTATATAAAATAAATCAAATGGGGATACACAATTACGCTTTTAATAACCTTGACGCTAAGTTAAGTAATGACTCTTATTGGGACTTCTTTTTGTCCACAGACCAACGAGATTTCAATCAAGAAGTCATTTATTCTACTGAAATAATGAGTTATAGTGCACAAACAGTAGTTTTCGATTCATCGTTTTATTCTACGAGATTACCAGTTTATATTGATCTGAACGACCCACAATGTAACGATCAATTAGAGATGAAAGATTTGCAAAGTCTTGGTGGTATCAGTGCGGTTACAATGAGTGCTGTTCCGGATGTTACTCGAACGGAAGGAATTTACTTCATCTATTCTCATTGTCCACAACCAGGATCTTTTCCAACAACTAACTTTTCCCCAACAGTACAAGGTTATACAAATTATAATTGCGATAGTAATTATATGAATTATACAAATATAACCACACAAAAACCAGTCGTAGGACAGGGCGCCTCTTTTTATGTTTCTATAGATGCCGTTGGATCCGCTACTTTAAGTGCCTCAACTCTCTATTGGAATAACATTAATGGAGGATACGGATATCAAATTAATGATCGGCTAATCATACCTGCTTCTGTGTTCGGAGGTGTAACAGATTTGGGGGTTACAATTACAGATGTAAATTATGGAAATGTTTTTAATGAAGGTAAGTTTTATTCTGGGAATACTGTTTTAAGTAAAATGGGATGGAGTTACGCCTCCGTAACAGATGATCAAAAAATAAAAGACATAGGACTAACCGGATTAGATAATGGTCTTTCACCTACATTTACGGGACAGACTCAATATTTAGCCACAAGCATACCAAAATCCCCTGAAGACGAAACCTTTAATCCAAGATGGTGGGATTATAGAATGAAGATGCATCAAGTTACGGGGTATACCAGTCAATGGGATAGATATGCGCCGGGTACAGTTCAAACTCTTAGTGTCTCCAATGGTGCAAACGCAACTCGTGTTGCTGGGACTTACACAATTAAAAGTGATTATACAGGAGTGGTTTTAACCAATCAGAGTGTACAAACATCACCTATTGAGTTGGTTGTTGTAGTTGATTCTCTTGGTACAACAACCGTTGCTGATATAACTATAAAAGACCGAGGAAAGTGGTGGTCGATAAATGACACCATGTTAATACCAGGGTCATTATTAGGATGTGTCGTTGGTTGTGGTGGTCCGGGTCTAGGACTTACAATATCCAGTGTAACTGCGGTTGACGCAAATGCTGGGGTTCTAAATGAACCAGTAACCTATGGGATGAGGTCAGACTATGATAGAAGTGGATTCTTCTATAATTTATATGGTGGATTCTTTCAAGGAACTTATAATTTATTTAGCTACGGATATCAAGTATTACCAAAACGAATGGATAAAGGATGGACAGTAGAATGTTTATTAAAAGTTCGTTCCTCCGGGTCTAGTTGGAATAATGAGTCTGTAACAACATTAAATAATTTACAACCATCAAACGAAGGGTTATTCTTTTATTTTGGGGCTCGTTCTGAAAATAAGTTTTGGAATTGTTATAGTGGAGAAACTGGTTACACTACTTCTAATCATTCCACTGATTTATATAATTGTACTGGTACTTGTACATTTACCGGAATTTCGGCAGATACTTGCCAAAGCGCAACAAATTACGCTTGTGCGGATGGGACTTGTCAGGATGAGGCTACTTGTATAGACCCTACACAATGTAATTCTGAATGGGTGAATTTGGGGACGAATACCGGTTGGACATATAATGATAATGTGTTTAATGGTAATTTCTACACGAGTGCACAAACGGAATATAATATAATGAGTAATAATTTCGGGTTGAGATTGAGTGGGGGGCCAGAATATGGAGGGTATAAGTTAGGATATAGGGTCCTAAGATTTACCGGAGATACTTCTGTAACTGGTAGTAGTGATAGTTTTGCTTGTTCGGGAGGGACGTATGCCACGGGATATACTATCGAAGAAGCCTACAGTCCTCCTATCTGTACTGGATTAACACAAGATTCCTGGATTAAGGTAGACGCAGTCTTCAAGAGAGATTATTATTACATCACAGAGTTGCAAAAGTTGTGGAAAGGAGGTACTAATTTAATAACAACCTTAACTTGTGAGGCAGAAACTTTTGAGATGTCTGGTTCCAGTGCCACCACGACAAATATAATAGAAGGTGAAAAATTATTTCTACAAAACATTGCGTGGACTGGTGACAGAACAAATAGAAATGGGACATTAATTTTATATGTAAATTCTCGTCCAGTTTTAACAATTAAAAACTTTGAAGAGGTAATACCTCGAAGATTAAACGAATTACCAGAGAAACAACTAGCAGAACCATTTAGTATGTCCTGGGGTGGTGGGTCACAAGGACTATACGAATCTTTAACTTTAAGTGGAAGTCCAGGGCAAGCTTCACTTCTAGATAATCAGATATTAACTACTACTCTTCAAACAACCGGATTGAAAGCTTGGAATCCCATCATTATGGGTAATATATGGACGTATGACGCAGAACCTGCATGTAATGTACTTTACTGTAGTGCTTCTTGGAGTTCATGTGTGGCGAATGGAGGAGTGTGGACCCAATCCGATTTCACTGTTATTTCCACATATGGAACCGGAGCTCAATGGGTATGGACCTATGCTTGTGCAGGGGCGGACTATATAACAAATGCTAGTGTACCAACATTAGATATTGCCTTATCTAATGGTGGAGAAGGATTTACTGTTGGAGATATTCTACATCTTAACAATGTGGCGACTAATTGGAACCAACCAGTTCTTAACTATACTCCTTTTACCGCAGAAATATTACAAACTAGTACTCCAACTTTTATCGAAGATATAGTTACGGGTAGTGTTACAATTAATACAACAACAAATGCTACGACAGGGGAAGTACAAAAAGGTACTTTATATTATAAAGAACAAGATTATCTACAACCAGTGGTTTCTGGAGAGACCTATGATGTTTTTGTTAAAGCCTATAAAGTGAGTGGGGACACTACTTTGGATATGGGGATTTCCGCGACTACAACAAGTACCTCATACTTTAACTTACCAGGTATCGGTCCCGAAGTTAAATATTTTTGGCAAAATCAGGAATTACCAACATCCACTACCGGGGACACCTTACTTTATTACTCCTATAAGGCAACTTTAACTGGAGATTTATTCTTAGGACCAACACCGGGCACTGTGGGGGAAATGGTTATAGAAAAAGTTGTGTTTTCTAAACAGGAATATAGACGTGATGTTGCAGATGAAAATATGTTATTACAAAAACACTTCGGAGGAAGTTATATGGGTGGAATATCACAAATGCGTTTTTATATTGAGCCTCTAGATGCGAGTGAATTAATACATAATTATTATGTTAACATGGAGAGGTATGGGTTAGAAGATTGTGTCTGTGGTAATGCTAAATTTCCGGTTGAGGGGTGCGACACAGAATACGCGATATATACTTTCCCGGTAGGTATAGACACACTCTCATTAGATTTTGGTTATCGAATGATTAGATGGGATTATGAAGAAACAGAAAATCTAACCTCCTGGTCAGGAACAACAAATAACCACGACATACCAATGTGGTATAGCTCACAAGAGTCTTATTGTACAGACACAACAACTATACAACCATTTCTAAGTGAATTAACGGCTCCTTATGGTGGAAGACCTATAGTACATAAATGTTTTACCGAAGCAGAGTGTGTTGGGACAGGGTTTGGACAATGTGGTGGAACCTGGCATGACGACGGATCAGTGGGAACGGCGGCAATACCTAGACCTAAATTCCCTTTTACGATTGTTCCCAATAAACCATTTACAATCCACGTGACTAGAATAAACCCAGCCTTAACGGCAAAAATAACATTTACCGGTAAAAGGGTAAGGTAATAAATTATAAAGTATTTATAAGTATGGACTTCTACATTAGAAAAAACTCAACAGAACCAATAATCAAAATGAAAGTTATTGAGGATGGTAAAAATGACTATAATAACTTACATGATAAGTTGGCAAATTCGTCAATTAAGTTCTCCATGAGGGACAACAATAATGGAGTGTATAAAATATTAAACAAGAGTGGTGGTATTGTGGCTTTAACAAATGTTGATGTCAACGCACCAACAGAATATTATATTTATTATAGGTTTGTTGCGCAAGACACCAATACTCCAGGTAGGTATCAAGGAGAATTTAGTATTTATCTTAATGACGATTGTGCAGAATTAATTGTGCCAATTAGAGATAATTTATTTATAAACATAAACGACAGTTTTGCAAGAAGTAATTGTGCGAACTGTGTAGACAATACGTAAAAAAGAATATAATGGCTTGTAAATGTACACAAACAACATCAAACGCCACTGGAGGTGGATCAATAACATCAGCATTAAGTGCTTGTACTTATCCATTATGGATTCGCCATTTAAGTGGATGTACGAGTGATTTTGACGTACACTTTGGTAACCCAGGCGCAAATTTCCTATTTAATATTGGACAAGCTAATCAAGTTGGTGCTAGTGATTATGAAGTTAACAATTTTGGTATTAATAAAACCGACCCTATGCACACCTTCTCAATATCTGGGACAGTAGATGTCGAAGATTATATGCATTTTGATGATAGAGGGTATGGAGATAAAGATTACAATCTCAATAATAACAGTTCGGTTTATTTGGGATTTGGTGCTGGTGCAACAAGAACTAACAACGCCAATAGTGCTTCTAATGTGGCGGTCGGGTCAAGAAGTTTGGGCGCACTTGGGGTCATGATGAGTGCCGAAGGCAATACAGCTGTAGGATTTGCTACACTATATAATGCAACCTCAGCATCAAATAATGTAACAATTGGTGCTTACGCAGGATTTGTGAACACCACTGGAAATTATAATACTTATCTAGGATCTAATACAGGAAAGGCGAACACTACACAAGACGGAAATGTGTATCTAGGTTATGGTCAAGGATCTATAGCTACAGAGTCTAATACTTTAAGAATAGGTAATCAATTTCAAACTCCCGGGGGTACGGCAAGACCTTTAATACAAGGAGATTTTGCCGAATCCGGAGCAACGATATGGGGGAATTTAAGAATTACTGACACACCTGCCCAAATGGATATCGCGTTTTTAGGAATCGATAATCAGGGGTTTGTGAAGGAGACAAAAGCTATCTTGGGTCCTGGTCATCCACCTGTTGAAGAACCTATAGGATTTTTTAATACCGGTGTATGGACAGCTAACACACGTGATGCTGGTGGAGGATACATGGGTGACTTGGGATATAGAAGTGTGTCGATTTCAGGGGGGACAAACGCGGATAATTCAGCAACAGAATATTTCGGTACACGAGTAGGAATTGGTACTGAATCGCCAGTAGTTCCTTTCCATGTTAAAGGTAAATACAGTTACGCTTATGTTCAGTCAATTGGGGGAGGGTCTTCTTATATTGCCTCGGTTACTGACGCAAGTATTGCTTACCTGGGAGTAGCTGCGGGAAGTGGGGTTCAGTCAGGGTCCACAACTTGGAGAATGAAAGCATTTACCTCAGATATTAGTATGAAGAATTGGGCAACTGACACCTCTGGTCCTGTAGGTACTGGTTTTTCTATAATGAGAGCCTCAAGAAGCGCTGCTGGGGATTCGTCAACACAAAATGTTGTAAATCCTTTTAGTATATTAGGAGACACTGAAAATCTTCAAAGTGCGATAGTAATAAGAGGAGACGCTAATATTGGAGGAGGAGGTAGAAATCATGGGGTTGGTATATTCACACCTGCACCTAATGCAGAACTTACTGTTGTTGGGGCAATGAGCGCATCAGGAGCAATACACTCAACAGACTATATTAAATTCCCTAATGCAACAGAATCTACATTTGTTGGATACCAATCTGGTAGTGGTACTACTGCGGATCTTATGAATACTGGATTTGGATATCGAACATTAGGAAGTTTGAATGGTGGTGTTGCTGTTCAGAATGTTGCTGTTGGTTCAGCCGCGATGACGAACCTTACTACTGGAGATAATAATATCGCTATTGGTTGGAGTTCATTACCATCTCTTGTTGGTACAGATGATAATATCGCTATTGGTTCCCGTTCATGTGGGGGATGCGTAAGTAGTTATTCAAATATTGCCATTGGAACTGACGCCTTAATTTCAATGACAGATTCCTTTAATACAGCAATTGGAACTCGTGTAATGAGAAGTAAAACAGATGGGTCATATAATGTTGCAATTGGATATGAGTCCGGGCACGGTTCCATATCCACAGCTGGACATTTTAATACTTTAGTCGGTGCATCAACCGGTATAAGCACTCAAGGTAAAGGGGTAGTTGCTATTGGTTTTGGATCAATAACAGGATCAACTTCACGTAATGATGTAATATGTATTGGTTATAATGCTCAACCAGCTATTAATCTTGACCATCATATGAATTTAGGTGATGTTATTTATGCAGCGTCGGGATCCATAACTGGAGGTAGAGAGAAAGTTGGTATTAATATACCAGGCCCTGAAACGGCTCTTGACGTAAAATATCAAAATCTTACAAGTTTATCAGCGGATAGGGGTGGTGGTAGTGATATTGTTACGTTTGGGGACGCTGGTGCAGGATATGTATCAAACTCATTAGTACAACTAAGAGGGGCTGATAATTGGGTTCTGGCAGACGCTGATCATACAACCTATCAAGGTAATTTAATTGGTATCTCAATGGGTGATGAGCCATCAGATGGAATTTTACTAAAAGGTTATTTTAATGTAGAAACAGCAGGTGGAATATTTTCTTGGTTAAATGGTGGTCCGCTATACGTATCAACTGTTGCAGGTAAGGTAACAGACTCACTAGCGGCACATGGGGCAGGAGACTATGTTAGACTTATAGGTAATATGACAAACACTGCTGGACCTGCTGGAGAAGGAACACAAGGTGGAGTAATATACTTCAACCCAGATAATACTTGGGTGACCTTATAATATGGGACTCATAACTAATATAAATGGTTTAACTGGTCACGCAGATGATGGATGTTTTTGTGGTAATGGTGTAACTACACCATATGACACAAAGTCAGTAAAGAGTATTTACAACGATGGACAAGCGCTAACTTCTGTGTATGGTGGACATTACATACCTCGAGACGCTATGAAAAGTATGAATGGAATTGATGAACTAATTCTACCACCAGAGCCATTTGGGGGTGGTTGTACTTGGCACCCAGTTAGGTATACAGGACCTTTTGAGTCATGTGTTGGCTCAATCCTCTCTTACGTTGGAGTAGCAGGTTCAGTAGAGATTAGAGGCACGGCACCTCAGTGGTTATTAGTGGCAGGAGCAAAAGCAATTTTGCCGATGGTACCAACAGAACCAATGTCGTTTAGCACCGGCCAGAATTTCGTTAAATATGAAGTCAACCCTGCTATCCCGGAGTTGGGAGCAATCCCAGACGAGGGTTATTATATATTATGGGGTAGGTATGGGGTAGATACCGCAGGAGTAAAATTTCAGTTTGCCCAATTCGATGGAATTAGCCTAACGCCAATGGGGGTAGGAGCAGAAGGAAATCCGGTTTGCGGGTGGTAATTTTCTTCTTGTCATAATAGTTTTATTTTCCAAAAATTATTCGTATATTTGTCGTAAACTTTAATAAGTAAGAATATGCCAATAAAACATGATAAAATCCCACACATTGACCAGGAGACAATTTCTGCGTTTTTAGAGGGGAGTGATCCTCAAAAATATATTACAGCTTTAGAATATGAACCCTCGAGTAATTATATTCATTTAGTTATTGACGACCCTGATAAAGGAAAGTTTACAACAAGAAAAAAACTTAAACCATTTTTATGGTGTAAAGAAGATGTTTTTACTTCTGAACTAGTTAATTTCTATGGTAGAGATAGAAGAAGGATAAAAGCCGCGATGAAACAGTTTGGTGTTAAGATTAAAAAGTTGAATACTGCGGAAGACGAAAGGTTAGAAAACGGTTACAAATATTTAGTATATACCAATCAAGGATTCTACACACTACTTAAGTTTTTTGGGGATGGGGGAATACAACCATATAAGAACAGAGAATATTTTGAATTAATCTCTCCTGTAGAACAATATATGATATCCTCAGGTAAAAGGTTATTTAAGGGATTTGACAATTATGATGATGTTCACCGAATGGTTTTTGATATTGAGACAACTTCATTGGAACCATCAGATGGGAGGATATTTTCAATAGGAGTTAAAGATAATAGGGGTTTTGAAATTGTTTTAGACGCGGACACAGAAGAAGAGGAGAAAGAGATGATAGTTAATTTTTTCAAAGTTATTGATTATGTTAGACCTTCGATTATTGGAGGGTATAACTCAGAGAATTTTGATTGGTACTGGATAGTGTCACGATGTGAAACATTAGGACTAGACATAAAAGAAATTGCTAAAACACTAGACCCCAAAAAGAAATCAAAGTTTAGGAGACGTGAGAACATGCTTAAGTTAGCAAATGAGGTAGAACGATTTGAACAAACAAGTATGTGGGGTTATAACATAATAGACGTTATACATTCAGTTAGGAGAGCCATGGCAATTAATTCAAATATAAAATCAGCTGGGTTAAAATACATTTGTAAACAACAAAGAATCGCCAAAGATAATCGAGTATATGTTGACCATGATAAGATTGCTAAATTAAGGTTTAATACAAACCCTTACTGGATTAATATAAAAACTGGTGAGTGGGTAGAATCTTCAGATAAAGAGATACCAGAAGGTTGGGAGGAGATAACAGGTAAAGAAATTGTAGAAAAATATTTATTAGATGATATTTGGGAAACTTTGGAGGTGGACAACAGTTTTAATCAATCATCATTTTTAATGGCAAAAATACTACCTACTGTATATGAGCGAGTATCTACAATGGGTACTGCATCAATATGGAAATTATTGATGTTGTCTTGGTCTTATGAAAATGGATTATCGGTACCAGAGAAAGGAGAAAAGAGAAGTTTTACTGGTGGGTTATCTAGAATATTAAAAGTGGGATACTCAAAAGATATAGTTAAGTTAGATTATGCTTCTTTATACCCCTCTATTATGATAACACATGGTGTGTATCCAGAATGTGATGTCTCAGGAGCGATGCATGCCATGTTACAATATCTATACGATACTAGAAACAAATATAAGTATAAAGCCAATGAATGTGCCGCAGAAGGAGATAAAAAAATGGCGTCATTCTTTAAGGCGAAACAATTACCAATTAAAATTATTAATAACTCTATGTATGGTTCACTAACCGCCCCACAAGTTTTTAATTGGGGTGATGTTATGAAGGGGGAGGAGGTAACTTGTACAGCAAGGATGTATCTTAGATTAATGGTTAGATTTTTTGAAAATAGGGGATTTGTACCTATTGTATTAGATACAGATGGTTGTAATTTTAGTGTACCAGAATCTACAAAGGAATATAGGTATGTTGGTAAGGGGGTACATCATTTTGTTGAGGAGGATAAAGAATATAGTGGAACGGCAGCCGTTGTTGCAGAATTTAACGACACTTACATGAGAGGAGTTATGGGATTAGATATAGATGGGTTCTGGAAATCCTCAATAAATGTTTCTCGTAAAAACTATGCTGATTTAACAGAAGACGGAAAGGTAGATATTGTTGGTAACACTATTAAATCTAAAGCCCTCCCCGATTATGTTAAAGAATTTATTGATTTAGGTTTGGAGATGTTATTAAATGATAAAGGGCCGGAATTTATAGAATATTATTATGAACACCTACAAAATATTTACGATTGTAAAATTCCACTTAAAAAAATTGCATCTAAATCCAGAATAAAAAGAACAACAAAGTCTTACACTAATAGAGGGAATAATAAAGCTGGTAACCCATTACCTTCCCAAGCCCATATGGAGTTAGTAATAAAAAATAATGTTAGGGTTAGTCTTGGTGACACAATATATTATGTGAATAACGGAAATAGAGCTTCTCATGGTGACATCCAAAAGAAAAAAGGAGTACTAACTTTTAATTGCTATATGTTAGATAAAGAACAAATGGATAATAATCCTGACTTATGTGGTGAATATAATAAAGCAAGATACGTTTCTAATTTTAATAAGAGAGTAAAACCATTATTGGTTTCATTTGATCCAGTAATAAGAGATAATGTATTAAAATCGGTAGACAAAAAAGGAGAATTAGAACCTAGAGAATACTACACCAAAACTCAAATGAAATTAATTTCAGGGATTCCCTTCACAGAAAAAGATCAAGATACTATGGAGGACTTGATGAAGATGGATGAAAGAGAAGTGGTATTCTGGGATAATATAAAAAGTTCCCCAAAGGAGCATCTTATGTCAGTCCTGACATAAAATAAGTAATTCAATACAAATTTCTAAACGTTTTATCATGGTTTGATATTTATAGTATAAAACACGTGCAATGAAAAAGAAAAATTTAGAGGAATTAATAGATTCTGCCGGAAGTATTATTTCTGGAGACTATACTATTAATCATGATTTTGGTAGTGATAAAACTTCTGATCAGTATGAAAAACTTACTAGACAAGGAGCTTCTAATTTTTATGGTTATAGAAGATGGTGGGGAGAAGATAATGAAAATAAACCCTATACTGAATTGGCAGATAAACTCCAGAGCCACCCAAGAAAATTTTATGAGATATTAAAAAGAAACAAGAAGGAGGACTCTTTTGAGGATTATTTCACTAATGATCCAATAAAAGAACAAGAGGACATGATGAAAGATATGTTAGAGGACATCGTAAAAAATAGATTCCAGGATGGTGTTATCTCTAAGGAGGGACCTACAATTAAAACTCTAGAGGAGTATTCTGACGAAGACCCCATATTAGTTAAATGGGTGATGTTAGTAAAAGAATTATGGGTAGAAAGGGATAATGCCGAGAGAGTGATTATCATTAATGACTTAATGAATGGTATTGATTTTGATGAGATTCCACAAAATATAAAAAACACTCTAATATCAACTATAAATGGCGAATAGTGACTTATATGGTAATAAATGGACAGTACCTAATAATGTTATTACTAAATTAAATAAAGAACTTAATAAGAGTGAGACTTCTTTGGCTGGATATAAGAGGGCTAAGAATATAGTTAGTGATAGAACAATGAGTTATTCTATGTTGAAGAGATTGAAGAATTTTTTTGATTCATTTTCTGGAAATAAGAAGGGTTCGGAATATTTAATAAATGGGGGAGACGATATGAAGACTTGGGTTAATAATAAGTTGGACAGCTCAAGAGGAGATATTGTTAGGAATAAAAGAAATAAGAGTGATTCAGGAATGAATAACCAATTTAAGAAGACTCATTCTAAGGATAGAGATAATAAAAATGTCACCAAAAGTAGTATAGCAATTATAAAAGGTGATGCTAGGTCAATAAACAATAATAGAGCAGTCTATAAAGAAATGACCCAATTAATAAATAAATTAATAAAAAATTAAAAATTATGGCACAAACATTAGATGAAGTAGCAAACGCTAAAAGAGATGAAGCTTTTGCATTAAACCAAAGTAAATTCGGTTATGATGAGACGGTAGCTTATAGTTACAATCACCCTAACGCCCAAGCGGACGGAGATACTAAAGGTAGAGGAAATTCTACTTATGCAGGTGGTGCGGTCGGAGGATACGCAGCACCTTATGACGCTCAAGTTGGAACAAGTATTGACATTGAGAAAAGGGATGAGGCGATATCATATAACGGCACTCTTACAGGGATGGCTCCTGAGACACCTTACATTGGACCAGAATTAACAGAATATCCTTATCAGTCTAATCCTTAGAACTATTAAAATATGAAGTTAACTTCGTTATTTAAGGGTATAATTTTAGAGGCTGTAAATAGAAGTCAAATAATCTCTGCAATAAACAATCATAATGTATGCACAATATATTATGAAGGAGACACAATATCTAACCCAGGATATAGGGAAATAGAACCCTATGTATATGGTTTATCCAAAAGAGATAATCAGGTAATAAGAGCGTATCAATTAGGAGGAAAGAGTGATACCCCAGATACTATGCCTGGTTGGAGATTATTTAGGGTAGATAGGATGGTTGACTTTATGAATAGTGGTGATATATTTAATGAACCAAAACCTTTATATAACCCGAGTGGAGATAAGGATATGACAAAAATATACGCACAAGCAAAATTTTAATTATGGCAGAATCACCAGTAGATATAAATAAATTAGCAGGGGTCCTAAATAGATCAAAGGCTTTGTTAGATACCGTAGAGACACAGATGGGACCAAGTGGAAACGGTGGGACCTTTAGTCAACAAGGCCTTGGTGAGAGTAAACAAGCACCATTACCTGGAGGTATGGTAGATTCTTCTCAGATGTTAAGTAGTTTACCACAAGGACAAACTCAACAAATTACGTCAGACCCAACACGACCAATACAAAGAACATTAAAAAATGCTAAAACTACAAGAATGCCAAGAGAGGTAGTAGAAATGATGATAAATAATCCAGGTGTTGACCCAGCTTCAAATACGGCCGATTTAGATCCGGAGTTAGTAAACATGATAAACCCTAAAAGGGAAAAAAAACAGGTAATTAAAGAAACAGTAGAACAGTACACCCCTTCTTCAACACCGTCTTCGAATAAAGAAGACTTAAAATCTTTAATTAGAGAGGTTATTGAAGAGGTTATAGTTGAAAAAAAAGTAGATGAGCAAGTACAGATCCGTGTTGGGGATACTATATTCACAGGAAAAATAACAAAATCTAAATCTATAAACAAAAAATCTTAATTATGGAAAACTCTTGTAAAGGAAAAAAAGGAGGTTGTTTAGCAACTAGTGACACTGGTAGCACAGCCTCAGAAAAATAGATAAACCCAATTTCATATTCGTTTTATTATTTCGTCGATATTTATATAAAAAGAATATACTTCTATGGCAACAAATATTACCCCAGATGATCGTTTAGATTTGTTTACTAAAACAAGACACCGTTTAGGAGCTCCCGTTAGAAAGGTAGAAGTGACTAATGACCAATTAGACACTCTTTTATCCATTGCGGTTGAGGATTATGTACAATACCAGTATGAATGGTTGGTAGACAATCAATGGCCCTCTTTAATTGGTTTAGATGTTAGTGAGACGGACACCGCAATAAATTTAACTACGAGAGATTTTGATTACGAAACACAATTTACATATGCTTACTCTAAAGCAGTAGGACTACAATCAAGAGGTCCGTGGCAACTTAAAACTGATTTTGTGGAATTAGTTGGTAATCAACAACAATACTTAATCCCAGCAAATAGAGAACTTAACGAGGTTTTATGGTTTACCCCTCCTAGTTTAGACCAAGCAGTTATTGATCCCTTTATGGGGGTTGGTGGTGCTTTTGGTGCCGGTTTTGGTGGAGAAGGAGGATTAGCACAGTTCGGTATGGGTTCTTATTATGTGATGCCAGCATTTGATGTGTTGTTAAGACAATCGGATAGAAATCTAAAAAATAGATTAATACGGGGTGATTTAACTTATAAAGTTACTGCGGCTCCTAGTGGACAAAGATATCTTTGGATAATGCCAGTACCTGGTGGGACATATGATATGGGAAACACCACCTTATATAAAGGAAAGGTGTGGTATAGATATTATGAGATAGTTCCTGAGAGTGAGGGGGAAGATAGAGAAGCTTGTTTACAAGCTAATACTGACGTAATTAAATTACCATCTGATGTTCCTTTAGACTCAATCGATTATTCATCCTTAAATTTACCTTCTAAGATATGGGTTCGTCGATATCTTTTGGGTTTAGCAAAAGAAACTTTGGGTCGAATTAGAGGTAAGTTCTCCGGATCCTTAAATGTGCCGGGGGCAGAAGTCTCTATGGATTATCAATCCTTGTTAGATGAAGGAAAAGACGAACAAGCAAAACTTATCGAAGAGCTGGGAGAAAGATTAACAAGTATGAGTAACTTTGGACAAACAGAACAAAGAGCAAGTGAAGCAGAATCGATAAATAAATCCCTACAATACAGACCTCTAGGGCTGTATGTAATATAGTTTCTTATGGCATTTACAACATTAGTTGATTATTCTAGACAATTAAGACAGTATCCGGACACAACCGCAGTACTTTCTGGTGATACCAAAATCTTAGGCACATTAGAATTAGGTTCAATTCATACTGATGGTGATTTAGTAGGTTATCCTTATTATTCTAAATTTTATATGAGTTCTAGTACTGTTAGTACCACTCCACATATGTGGTATACTCCGATATTAAATCAGTGGAACATTGAGATGCCCGATAATTATGGTGCCGCCACAGAAAACATTACCAATACAATGAATGTTAAATTAAGTTCTTTAGGTACTGGTGGTGAGTTTATAGTTGCTTCACAACAGTCAGCTTTTTTATGGTCTCCTAGTGCGTGGGGTGCTATACAATCAACTGGTCATCACAAACCTGCCACAGTTATGGTTGTAGGTAGTGGTACAACAAGCGCAACAACAGCTTTTACCATAACTAGTTCACTAACCAATCAAAATATTGGTAAAGTTGGTTTTTCGGTAGACGACGCATTAAATGTTAGAATAGGGGAGAGAAGCTTAACAGCTGGTACAGCCACTGAAAGTGGGGTATTTTTACATGGTGGAGTTTTGAGTAATGATGAAGATTTTGATATATTAATGATAGGGTCTGAAGGTCAGGTTGGAACTACTGCGTCATTAAGAGAATTAAAACAGAATATAGATTATGAGTATGATAGTTCTTGGATATACGATCTTAAACCAGTACAATTTGAATTTAAGAAATCTCCAGGTAGGGTTAGTTATGGGTTTATTGCTGAAGATGTAGAAGAAGTTAATACAGATTTTGCTAAATATAATAATGATGGTTCATTAAGAGGTGTTAAAAATGAACAAGTATCTTCAGTAATACTTAAAGAATTAATTAAATTAAGAAAAAAGGTTGACCCAACGTTCAAAACAACTTATGAGGAAGATAAGGTAAAAGTAGTTTCTAGTGATTATGAAATAATATATGACGGAACTATAATTGCTCGTGGGGGTGGAAATGTTAAATTAACTATTTCTGATTCTTTATCTGGTATTGTAAGGATAAAGTCATTGGCTAATGTTACCGTAAGTTCTAATAGGTTGATTGATGAGAAGTGGGGTCAGATGGTTTTAGAAAACGGAAGTAGTATAAGTTTATTGTGTCACAACGAATTTATCTACATACTTTCCTCAGACGGGGACAAAATTAAATAGAGTTAAGTTGGTCTATAAGACTATCAACAATATCTTCTTCTGAATAGTCACCCATAATTGTATCAATATTCTTTTGTTTACTCTTTAATGATTTATAAATTATCTCTTCAATCGTCTTATCAAAAATAGGGTAATAAACATTAACTTTTTTATTCTGACCAATTCTATAGGCTCGGTCTTCTGCTTGAACATGAGATTTTGGTACCCAATCTAAACTATTCATTATAACAACTTCTCCTTCTGTTAGTGTAATACCAACCCCAGCGGACATTATATTACCAATAAAGACCCTAACTTTATCATTAGTTTGGAAATCTGTAACACTTTTTTCTTTTTCTTCAAGAGACATGGACCCATTGTGTCTTACTGCTACTTTTTGGAAATGGTCAAATAATATTTGTTGTTCATTATTAAAGTTTGTAAATATTATAACTTTTTTACCTTGATCAACTAGGTCTTTAATGAATGGAGCGGTGAGTCTTGTCTTTTCCTCAGCTAAAAATTTTCTAAGGGTTACCAGTTTTGTCATATGTTGAGATAGATTAGCGTGCCCATGTTTTAGAGACCAGGATTTATATTCTCCCATTATTTCTTGGTATCCTGAGGCGTTTTCTAATTGGTGATAAATAGGGGATATAATTTTTGGTGGTAGATCAAGAATATCTTCTTTTTTTCTTCTTAAAATACAATCCTTAGTATACTCGTGAAGTTCTTCAAGATTAGAACCCCCCTTAGTGTCCCAAATTAATCTACCTCCTGTTCCTCTAAATCTTCTAGCGTCACAATACCGTTTAACAAAATGTACCCAATCTTGAGAAACTTTAGAGTTACAAATTTTCAATAGGTTATAGAAGTCTATTGGTCTATTAGCTACTGGGGTTCCTGTTAATAACCATACCCTTTTTATATTTTTAACGAAGTCCATAACTATTTTAGTTCTTTTAGACGTGGTGTTTTTGATAGAATGGGCTTCATCGACTATTACTAAATCAAAATTTGCTCCTAGAATTAAACTTTTGGTGGTATGGGTCATCCCTTTGTTTTTTGTTGGTAGGAAATGAAAATTTTTAAGAATATCAAAGTTTACGATATTCCATTTTTTTTCTTCTCCCCACTTCTTTCCTATAATTAAATTAATATCATCTTCTTCTTCATAATTAGAGATTTCTTTCTTCCAATTTAGTTTTAATGAAGATGGGCAAATAACAAGTATTTTTTTAGATTGAGATAATTGAGCAGCAATAACTGCGGAAGTAGTCTTTCCGAGACCCATGTCGTCAGATAAAATGAATTTATCATATTCTAATAATTTCGTTATGGATTCTTTTTGATGTACCATAGGTGGCCGATGAGCATACCCTCTATAGTCTAAAACCCCAACCTCATTTTTTACTCGTTCTTTAACTATATGTTTTTTTGGGATCCACAACATGGTTGTCTTTTCTTGATTCTTACTAAATTTTACCATAACATGTAAAGTGTCTTTCATGTTTGATAGAATCTTAACTACATTAAACTTAAGGGGAGAAAAGACTAGTAGGTGTTCTTCTTGTAGTTTTGAAGCAAAATAATTACTTACGCATATTTCTTTGTTTACTGTTACTGGAACTTTCCTATAGTTATGTTGAATATATTCTATCTGTCTTTGTGTTGGACTACTGTTTGATGTGTTAAATCTAGCCTTTAGATTAATCAGATAATCATTTTGGCCTTTATAGTCCTTAACTAAAGAGACATAATCTTTTATTCTATTTGGATCGAGCATGCATTATATATATTAATTATAATTATTTAATCTATTTATTAATGATTAGTGGCGCGCATTTTAACGCTAATTAAAAATAATAACTAAGTAAATAGTATTTATAGTATATGGAAAACAAACAAAACCAACAAACCAAAGTA
>Ga0209709_10001778_pt1 | contig 19530 bp, 15 predicted proteins | sample ArcticOcean_MG_C_2_FD_187435 | JGI IMG/M metagenome (GOLD analysis project Ga0209709, IMG submission 187435) | Marine microbial communities from western Arctic Ocean - ArcticOcean_MG_CB4_136 (SPAdes) (version 2) | ecosystem: Environmental > Aquatic > Marine > Oceanic | place: Arctic Ocean... | reverse complement strand
ATTGGAATTATTTCAAAGGAATGGATGATGAACAAGTATTTGATTTTTTAAAGTCAGATATGACTTGGCACAAACCCACACAAAGCTTTAGTTCTTCGGATAATTTTTTTAAAGTTCTTTGGAATAATACTTTAAAGGATGAGTTTGATAAGACTAAACTTAGAGGTGAATATAATCATATGAATCAATTTAAGTTTGACGCTAACGATATTAAGGCTTTTAGTATTTTAGGTGTTTCAGTTGGTTTAAAATGGGAAGAAATACAGGGTAAATTCAAAACTCTTGTTAAAAAATTTCACCCTGATATTAATTTAGGAAATAAGGAATACGAAGAAAAACTTAAATTAATTACTTTAGCTTACACTCAGCTAAAAAACACTTATAGGGAAAAAATTGACACCTAATTTAAATATACAACCAGACATCAAAATTTCTTTAAAACAAACCTTTGGAATTGATTCAGACATGGAAGTTAATGCATTCTCAAAAAAAAGTGAGTATGTACCTGAAATAGATAAAAATTATAAATTTGATAGAGACACTACATTAGCAATCATATCTGGTTTTGCTTTTAACAAGAGAGTTTTAGTTCAAGGATACCATGGAACTGGTAAGTCAACACACATTGAGCAAATTGCTGCAAGATTAAATTGGCCTTGCATCAGAGTAAACCTTGATAGCCATGTAAGTAGAATTGATCTTATTGGAAAAGATGCAATCGTCTTAAAAGATGGAAAGCAAGTTACAGAATTTAAAGAAGGTATTTTACCTTGGTCTATTCAAAATCCTGTTGCTCTGGTTTTTGATGAATATGACGCTGGGAGACCAGATGTAATGTTTGTTATTCAAAGAGTATTGGAAGCTGAAGGAAATTTTACCCTTTTAGATAAAAATAAAGTTATAAAGCAAAATAAATTTTTTAGATTGTTTGCAACCTCTAATACGATTGGACTAGGTGATACAACAGGATTATATCATGGCACGCAACAAATAAATCAAGGACAAATGGATAGATGGAACATTGTTACATCTTTAAACTATCTTAGCCTTGATAAAGAAATGGAAATTGTTTTGGCAAAAAATAAAAATTTAAATAACCCTAAAGGTAAAGAAAAAGTATCCAATATGATTAAGGTAGCCTCTTTAACTAGAAAAGGTTTTATAGCAGGAGATATTTCAACAGTTATGAGTCCCCGAACTGTACTGCATTGGGCTGAGAATGCAGAAATCTTTAAAGATACTGGTTATGCCTTTAGAGTTACATTCTTAAATAAATGTGACGATATTGAAAAGAATACTATAGCTGAATATTATCAAAGATGTTTTGGTGACGAATTACCAGAGTCGATGGTGAATATTCAGATTTAAATGAGTAATAAAGAAGATAATTTTAAAGAACAATTTAAACAAGCTCTAATCTCCACCGCAAAAGTAATTTCTGAAGATTATAAGTTAGATGTCAAAAAAATTGACAAAGATTTAATCTCAAAAAAAATAGATTTTTTTGATGTAACAAATTTATCAAATAAAAATGATTTTATCAGATTAAGAGCTGAAACAGATTCTGCTGCACTTAAAAAGAAATTTTCTAATAAAGAGATATTTAATAAAAACTTGCCTAATAATCTCTCTTATAAATCTCTATACAATATTGCTGAAAAAATTAGATATGAAGTTTTGGGTGGAAAGATGCTTAAGGGTGTTAGAAAAAATTTAAGTGAAAATTACAATCAAAAAATAACTTCTGTTTGTAAAGATCAATTAAAAAATAAGGAAGATGTTCCTGTAACAGAGGCTTTTGAATTTTACATGTTGAAGAAATTTTTTAATTTAGAACTTAACTCTATATCTTCAAAAATGTTAAGTTTTTGGGAAAAAGATTTTACCTCCTCTATTGATAAGCATTTAGATTTTTTAAATAAAAATTTAGAAAATCAAGATAACTATAGTTTAAAATTTTCAGAAATTCTTGAAAATATGAATGTTTTTAATTCAATTAATGATGAAAATAATGAAGACAATAATGAAAAAGATAATGAACAAGAAAATAAATCTGAAAACACTGGTGAGAATCCATCAGATGGAAAAGGAGATAAAAATAAGCAAGATGAAACTCTGACTAGTCTAAATGTGGGTTTTGATATTAATGATCAGCAAATGGATGAACAATTAGAAGATTCCGACTCCCTTAAAGAGAGTGCAGAAAATGTAATACAAAAAACTAATTTAAACAACACAGATCAAGAATATAAAGTTTTCACAACGGAGTTTGATGAAATTGCAAAAGCTGAAACCTTAGAGGATGTAAAAGAAATGCAAAGATTAAGAAAAAATTTAGATCAACAACTTATTGGTTTTCAAGACCTAATAATGAAACTTGCAAATAAATTACAAAGACAACTACTTGCAAAACAAAATAGAGCTTGGGAGTTTGATTTAGAAGAAGGTATATTAGATAGTTCTAAACTAACTAGAATCATTATAGACCCTTATAATTCACTGTCTTTTATGAAAGAAAAAGATCTTGATTTTAAAGATACAATAGTAACTTTGTTAATTGATAACTCAGGATCGATGCGTGGACGTCCTATAACAATCGCAGCACTTTGTGCAGATATATTATCTAGAACGCTGGAAAGATGTTCAGTGAAAGTCGAGGTATTAGGCTTTACCACTAAAAACTGGAAAGGTGGAAAAAGTAGGGAAGCTTGGACCAAAACTGATAAACCAAAGAGTCCGGGAAGACTTAATGACTTAAGACATATAATATATAAAGGAGCAGACACACACTGGAGACAAGCTAAAAATAATATAGGTTTAATGCTTAAGGAGGGACTATTAAAAGAAAATATAGACGGAGAAGCCATAACTTGGGCTTATAATAGAATAAAAAAAAGAAAAGAAGAGAGAAAAATCCTAATGGTAATTTCGGATGGTGCACCAGTAGATGACTCCACATTATCAGTTAACTCAGGAGATTTTCTAGAAAAACATTTAAAAAAAATGGTTAAATTTATAGAAACTAAAAGTGATGTTGAAATTCTAGCTATTGGTATTGGACATGATGTATCTAGATATTACGCTAAAGCTATCAAAATCACAGATGTACATGAGCTTGGAGATGTTATGATTTCACAATTAAGTGGGCTATTTGAAAGTAAAAATAAATTACACTAAAGGTTTACAAGATCTTTATTTTTCCATTTAATATTAACTTCAGCACCACTTCTTTTTTCTGAATTTTTACATAAAATATTTGCATAATTTTTTTCAAGCAAAGTTTTACCTATAAAGATGCCAAGACCTAGTCCTGTTTTAGATTTTATAGAGGATTTATATGACTTAATATAAGGTTCACCAATATTTCTTAACACATTTTTGGAGTATCCTTCACCATCATCCTCAATTATAATTTCGGTAGTGTCATTATCGCTTTTTAAAATTACAAAAACTTTACTTTTTGAAAATTTATTAGCATTCCCAATAAAATTTCTTAATCCATAAACAATCTCCATAGATTTAGTAATATTTAATGAATTTAAATTTTGATCAAAATTTAGAATAAATTCTTTTTTACTTATTTCTTTAAAAGACTTTATAATTTCATCTATATAGTCAGCTATAGATAAATCTTTATCAATAAAATCATCTTCAATAGTTGGATTTAAGGTTAATCTTTTTAATATTTCACTACATCTTTCTATTTGACTCGCCAAAAGACTTATATCTTTTTTAACTTCATCATTATCTTTAAATTGTTTTAGTAAATCTGATGATATAATCTTCATTGTAGAAAATGGAGTACCTAAAGAATGGGCAGCAGCAGCAGCTTGACCACCAAGTGACAAAAGCTCGTGTTCTTTCAACATAATTTCTTCCATTTTGTTTAGAGCTTCTTTTCTAATCCTAGATTCTTTTCCAAAGATTAAAGCAAAATAATTTAAAAAAATTAAAGCAATAATTAATGAAATAGGAATTGAATAATAGTAATAATTATCAACATGAAAATGTTCGTTAACTGGGTAAGGCAGCTGTTGGTTAAAAAAAGTAAGAAAAATAATTATTAAAATAGTGATGCTAGCTAACAATGAATTACTCTTAAAACCTAAGTTTGATGATGAAAAAATAGTAGGGATTATCAAAAAAATTGAGAAAGGGTTTACAATCCCTCCTGTTAAATAAATTAAGCCACTTAGCACGAAAATATCAATTACTAAAAAAAAAAATGCTGTTTTATCTAGTAGTTGCGTATTCTTATTAATATAAATTAAATAAAGATTGCTCAGTATCCCAATTAAAATTATTGAATTTGATAAAATAAAATTGAATTTAAAATCAAAAAAAAAATAAATCAAATTTACTGTTATTAACTGACCAATAATAGCTATCCACCTTAGATTAATATATGTAGATTTTTTTAAAGAAAAATATTTTGAAGTTTCGAAAAACCTCATTATTAGATGTCTAGATTTTGAACATTAATTGCATTTGAAACAATAAAGTCTTTTCTTAACGCCACATCATTACCCATCAAAGTATGGATAAGGTGTTGGTCTTTTTTTAAATCTTTTGAATACTGAACTTGTAATAAATTTCTTGTTTCTGGATCTAGAGTGGTGCTCCATAATTCTTCTGGGTTCATTTCTCCTAAACCCTTGAACCTCTGAATACTCATTCTAGATTTTTCTTCTTCATAAGCTTTAGTGAATTCTTTAGTTCCTTTTTTAACTTTTTTTAATTCTTTATTATTTTTTAAAATATAATTTTCTAATTCAATTTCATCCTTTATATAAATTCCTTTAGTGCCTTTATTAATTTTAAATAATGGTGGTTGAGCAAGGTAGACATGTCCGTTTTCAATTAATTTATTAAATGGCTTGTTGTTAAAAAATGTTAATAATAATGCTCTAATATGTGATCCATCAACATCAGCATCGGTCATGATAATAATTTTTCCATATCTTAAGTCTTTTAAATCTATATCTTCAACTTTTGGATCAAGGCCAAGGGCATTAATTAAAGTGACAACTTCATTAGATGACATCATTTTAGCTAAAGATTTTGTTCTATGCTCACTGCCGTCTCTGTTACTATTTTTTTTAAGAGCAACTTCCTCAACATAAGTGTTAAGAATTTTTCCTCTTAGTGGCAAGACTGCTTGGTTTGACCTATTTCTACCTTGTTTTGCTGAACCACCCGCAGAATCTCCCTCAACTATAAATAGTTCTGTTCCCTCTTGTTTTCCTATTTGACAATCAGCTAATTTTCCAGGTAAACCACTTAATTCTAAAGCACCCTTTCTTCTTACATTTTCTCTTGCTTTTCTAGCCACATCTCTTGCAAGTGCTGCTTGCATTACTTTTGCTAAGATAATCTTAGATGTGGTTGGATTTTGATCAAACCATATTGATAATTTTTCACTAACAATGCTTTCTACAATCATCCTCACTTCAGATGAAACTAATTTATCTTTTGTTTGAGAGGAGAATTTTGGATCAGGTATTTTTGCTGAAATAACACAAGTAAGGCCTTCTTTAATGTCGTCACCTGATATTGTTAATTTATTTTTTTTTAATAAATTATGTTCAGTAGCATATTTATTAATCACTCTAGTTAATGCACTTCTAAATCCTAGTAAGTGGGTACCACCATCTTTTTGATAAATATTATTTGTATAAGGATAAATATCTTCACCATAACTTGCATTCCACTTTAAAGAACATTCGATTTCAATATTATTTTTTTTACCCTCAATATAAATTGGCTTTTTAAATAAATTATTTCCTGTTTTATTTATGAGTTTTTCTCTTTTTTCATCTAAAAAATCAACAAATTCTAAAACACCCCCATCAAATTTAAATATGATTATCTTTTCTTTTTTTTGGTTTAGGTCATTAATTGTTATTTTTATTCCTTTATTCAAAAACGCTAGTTCACGCATTCTTTTTATAATTATATTTGGTGTAAATTTTATAGAAGAAAATATCTCTTTTGATGGCAAAAATGTTATTTGTGTACCAGTATCTTTTGAATTTCCCACAACTTTAAGTGGTGCTTTTGAAGCTCCATCTTTAAATTCCATAAAATATTTCTTTCCATCTCTGTCTATTTCTAATTTTAATTTTTCTGATAGTGCATTTACAACTGAAACACCTACACCATGTAGACCACCTGACACCTTATATGAATCATGATCAAATTTTCCACCTGCATGAAGTTGTGTCATAATAACTTCTGCTGCAGACATTTTTTCACCCTTGTGCATATCAACTGGTATTCCCCTGCCATCATCTCTAACCGTGATGGTTCCATCTGAATTTATTTTAACATCTATATTTTTGCAGTGTCCCGCTAAAGCTTCGTCTATTGAGTTATCTACAACCTCATAAACCATGTGGTGCAAACCAGTTCCATCATCAGTATCACCAATATACATGCCTGGTCTTTTTCTGACCGCTTCTAAACCCTTAAGAACTTTAATAGAATCTGCTTGATATGTAGAATTATTTTTCATATTTTTAAAATGGAAATTAGATAATCATAACATTTTTTTCGAAAAAGTGACAAAAATTAATTTACCAAATTAAAATAAAGCATGAAATAAACGTTGTGTTTAAAAGAGTATTTGTCTCTACTCACAAAATATTTGCACATTCTCTTCACCTCAATTTTTTAGCTCTTTGTAGAATATTAAATGAATCAATTTAATAAGTATTATTTAATATATTTTGGATGAACATGACTTATCTCATTTAATAAATAAGATTATATTAATTAAATAATATCTTGGTCGTCAACAATATTTAGAGTAATTTAAATTTATTATGATTAATAAAGGTATTATTTTAGCTGGTGGTTCAGGAACAAGATTAAGCCCTTTAACTAAAGCTGTAAATAAACAACTATTACCAATTTACGATAAGCCATTAATTTTTTATCCTTTATCAATACTGATGCTTTCTAACATTAAAAATATTTTAATGATTGTTAATCCTGGCCAAATAGAAAATTTTAAATCACTTTTGGGTGATGGGAAAAGATTTGGTATCAAAATTCAATATAAAATACAAAAAAAACCCAAAGGACTTGCTGATGCTTTTATTTTAGGAAAAGATTTTATTAAAAATGATAATGTGGCACTAATTCTTGGAGATAATTTTTTCTATGGGCAAAGCTTAACTGATAAGCTTGAAAAATCTTTATCACACAATAATGGTGCACGGATTTTTTTAAAAAGTGTTAAAACCCCTGAAAATTTTGGTGTAGCTACAATAATAAATAATAAAATTAAAAAAATTATAGAAAAACCAAAAAAATTTATTTCAAATTATGCGATTACAGGTTTATATTTTTTCGACAATAAAGTTGTGAATTATGCAAAAAACTTAAAACCTTCAAGAAGAGGTGAGATAGAAATAACAGATATTTTAAATATTTATAAAAATAGTAAAAGCTTATATTATGAACATATAGGGCGAGGTGCCATCTGGTCAGATGCTGGAAAAATTGAAGATATGACAAATGTTTCAGCATTTGTTCAATCGGTTGAAAAAGTACAATCAATCAAAATAGCTTGTCTAGAAGAAATTGCTTTATCAAAAAAATGGATAAATAAGAAATCAATTTTAGATAATATTAGTTTTTATGGTAATTGTGATTATAGCAATTATTTAAAAAAATTATAAAACATTGAAAAAAAAAACTTTACTTTTAACTGGAACAACTGGCTTTATTGGTAATAAATTTCTATTATTTGCTCTTTCAAATAATTTTTTAGTAATAGATATTTTAAGAGTAAAAAATAGAAAAAATGAAAAAATAAAAAAGTTAAGAAATTCTTACCCAACAATATATAAAAATATTTTTTTTTCTAATAATAACGAGCTTTCAAGAAAACTAAAAAATATTAAAGCTGATTACTTTATCAATTTTGCCACTTTGTATAATAACTCACATACTCACAATCAGATAAATGATTTTATTGATTCAAATATCTTATTCCCAACATTAATTTATGATCTGATAAATTTTAAAGTTAAAAAAATGATTAATTTTGGAAGCATGATGCAACATTCTGAAAATGAAAAATTAATATCTAAAAATTTATATGCTGCAACAAAAAATGCATTTGAAATGATTAGCAATTACTACGCCAACATAAATGTTAGGTCAAAATTTTATAACATAAAATTTTACGAGAGTGTCGGAGATAACGATACAAGAAAAAAGTTAATACCAACTATAATTAACAACTATAAAAGAAATATTATAACTCCAATTATATCAAAAAAACTATCACTCAATATGATTCATACCGATGATATAATTAGTTCTATTATGATCTTATTAAATAATAATATAAAATCTGGCTCATATTGTATAAAAAATAAAAAAAACATTATGATACGCAATCTAATAAGTATTTTGAACAAAGGATTAAATAAAAAGATTAAAGTGAAATATGGAAATAAATCTATTATATCTAGCAATCATAATAATTTAACAATATTACCTAAGTGGAAACCAATTAATAATTTAGAGGATAAAATAATTAAAATTTTTAAAAATGAAATTAATTAAAACTAATATTAAAGATTTATTAATTATTAAAACAAATATTTATAAAGATCACAGAGGCTTTTTTAAAGAAATCGAAAAATATAAAATTCTTAAAAAAAAATTTATTTTTGACTGTCTATCATTTTCTAAAAAAAATACTTTAAGAGGCTTACATCTTCAAAGAAAAAAATCTCAAGCAAAGATTATAACGGTTGCCCAGGGAAAGATTTTAGATGTTGTGGTTGATTTACGTAAGAAGTCAAAAACATATGGAAAACATTTTTCTATAAAAATGTCACATGATTCAGACCACTCTTTATTTATACCAGAGGGCTTTGCACATGGATTTCTGTGTTTATCCAAAACATGTTTAGTATATTATAAGTGTACAAATTATCGTGACCAAGAAAGCGAAATCACATTAAAATGGAACGATAAAGATTTAAAAATTAAGTGGCCTATCAAAAACCCTATCCTCTCTAAAAAAGACCGTTTAGGAATAATCCTTTCAGAATATTAAATTATTTTAGGATAAGGGATGTGTGTAATAAACTTCCCACCTCTTTTAATAAAAGATTTTTCTTTTTTAAAAATCTCTTCTTTAAAATTCCAAGCACCTAAATAAGCTACATCAACTTCTTTCCTATCTAATTTTTTATATTTTTTAATTAAAATTTTACTACCAGGTAAAAATTTGTTTATTTTATATGAAGTTGTATCAACGAAATACTTGATATCATTATTTCCTAGTCCACAATAATTTAATACTGTACAGGATTTAGCTGTTGCACCATAACCTATTATTTTTAAATTTTTTTTATTCAATTTATTAAATATTTTTAATAAATTTTTTTTAGATTTTTTTACTTTCCTTTCAAATTCTTTGTAAGTTGACAATTTATCTAATCCAAAACTTAATTCTTTTTTAATTTCAATTTTAACTCTATTGTGAATTTTATATGAGTCATTAACTTTTTTTTTAATATAATATCTATTTGACCCGCCATGAGTTTTTGTATTTTCAATATCAAATATTTCAAGATCAAAATTTTTTAGAATTTCTCTTAATGCTAAAGTTGAAAAAACATAAATATGCTCACAGTAAAATTGATCATAAGCAATATTCTGTAAACATTTGAGTAAAGACGGATCCTCTAAAATAAGTACTCCTTTGTCAGATAAAGCATTATTTATAGCTTCAAATATTTCATTAAAGTTTTCAATATGACTTAGGGTATTAGCAGAATAAATTAAATCTGCTTTTTTAATTCTAGTTATTTTTTTGGATAATTCTTGATTCCAATATTCTGAATAAGTTTTATATTTAAGTTTTTTTGTAATTTGTGCTAGATTCTTACATGGTTCCACACCTACAATTAATTTTTTAGTAAAGTTTTTAATAAAAGCGCCATCATTGCTTCCAATTTCAATAATGAATTTAGGTTTGAAATTTTTTTTTATTTTTTTTGCTAAATCTTTAAAAGACTTTCGCATAGTAAAAGATTCTGATGATTTATATGGATAGTCTTTATTAAACATTTGTTCTTTAGAAATTGTTTTTAAAATTGAAACTAAATAATTTTTTTTGTTAAAACCAACTTCTAGTTTAAATTTTTTTTCTATAGAATTTAAATTTTTTTTTAATACATATAAGTTTGCTAAAGGCTGGTACCCTAAATCTAAGAATTTTTTAATCATTAATTTAATTTTATATTTTATTTAAAAATTTAATAAAGAAAATATTATTTAAATTATAAAATCCTATTTTCCATATTTTAGCATTTTTTAAATAAGTTTTTTATAAATATTCTGTAGACTAGGTTGTGTCTTTTTATTGGTCTCTATTTGATATTTATTTATTATATTATAAGTCTTATTTTTTGTTGTTGTATAGGCAATTATTTAATGTTTTGCTCATATTATCTTTAAATTAATTTTGTAATAACAATTATAATTTTAAAATAATTCTCATATCATCTATGCCAATATTCACAAAATTAAAGTTTTTATATAATATGCATTAAGTATATAAATTATATATTATGAATTTTTTTTATATTCACAATTGTTCTAATAGTAAAAATAAATACTCTATATGAAATTAGTTATTTTAGCTGGTGGTTATGGCACAAGATTATCCGAAGAAACTAAAACTAAGCCAAAACCATTAGTAAAAATAGGGAATAAGCCAATCATTTGGCATTTAATGAAGATTTATTCTTCTTTTGGTATTAATGAATTTATCATTTGCCTTGGCTACAAGGGAACCATGATTAGGGATGAATTAAAAAAATATGTGAAGAAAGAAAGTTGGTTAATCAACTTTGTTGATACCGGTCTTCATACAATGACGGGTGGTAGAGTCAAACGTATTAAAAAATATTTAAATAATGATAAGGATTTCTGTCTATCGTACGGGGATGGTTTATCTAATATAAATATAAAAAAATTAATTAAATTTCACTTAAATAATAATAAAATTGCCACACTAACTGCTGTTAAATACAAAAACCCTAAGGGTGTCTTGTCCATTGATAAAAGTTCGAAAATTAATAAAATAAAAGAAAAACCAGTAGAATACATAAATGGTGGTTTTTTTGTATTATCCAAAAAAATTTTTAAATATCTTAAAAATAATAATACCATTTTTGAAAAAGATTGTCTTCCTCTTTTAGCTAAAAAAAAACAATTAATTGCATTCAAACATAATGACTTTTGGGCATGTATGGATACCATAAGGGAAAAAAAAGAACTAAATACCTTATGGAAAACAAAAAATTGTAAATGGAAAGTTTGGTGATTAAATTATTTAAGAAGAAATTTAAAGACAAAAGAATTTTAATTTTTGGTAATTCTGGGTTTGTTGGATCTTGGTTATCTTTAGCTTTTAAGCTTTTTGGAGCAAAAATCTTAGGCATCTCACTTAAAATGAACAATACAAATTATCTTTCAAATACTTATACTTTTAAAAAAAATATAAAAACTATAAACTGTGATTTAAGAAATTTGAAGAAAATTGAAAAAAAAATTAAAAATTTTAAACCTCAGATAATTATACATCTTGCAGCTCAACCAATTGTAAAAATTGGTTTTTTAAATCCAATGAAAACTTATGAAACTAATATTATAGGAACTATAAAAATACTAGAAATTATAAGAAAAATTAAATCCATAAAAAAAATATTAGTTTTTACTTCGGATAAAGTTTATTCAAATAATGAAAAAAAAATATTAACTGAAGCATCTTCTCTTGGGGGTCTAGACCCTTATAGTGCCAGCAAGTCAGCACAAGATATAATTTCTCAATCTTATAGCCATAGTTTTTTTAATAATAAACAAATGATAATTTTAAGATCAGGCAATATAATTGGTGGTGGAGATTGGTCAGATGATAGAATAATCCCCGACATAATAAGATCTTATTTCAGTAATCAAATATTAAAAATAAGATCTATAAATTCAACAAGGCCTTGGATTCATATTTTTGATGTGATTAATGCAATATTTTTAATACTCGTTAAAAGAAACTTGAGAAATACAAAAACCTTAATATTTAACTTGTCTCCAAATAAAAAAAAGCAGGTAAGTGTAAAAAAAATATTATATTTGATTAAAAATAATACAATCATTAAAAATATTAAAATTAAAATTGTTAAAAGTAATTTAAAGGAAAAAAAATACCTTCGTATTTCATCTAATAAGGCTTTTAATAATCTTAATTGGAAAACAAAATTAAACTTGATTGAGGCTTTAAAACTTACAATAAAATTTTACCTTTTAGATAAAAATAAAATATATAATGAGGCCATCAAACAAATTAAAGAATTTTTTTTAAAGAAAGCTTAAGTTGTTATGAATAGCAGAGAGACAAGAATTCTACCTCTAGACACTTTTAGCGCCACACACACATCGTGGATAACCATAAGTTTAACGGTAGTGTACTTAATCATTCTTTCACAACTGAAGTCAACACCTAAAAGTCAATAAAGACAGAGTTTTATTTTAATTTTTTTAAATTATAAAAAATAATTATATTTTAAGTATGAGCACTAATATTTTTTTTAATATCTAAATTAATTAATAATCTTTTGTTGATATTTTAAATTGCCATATAATAAATACTTATATACATAACTTACTTCTTTCAATGGTGATCACGGAAAGGTTAAATTATTATTTATGAAAGTTTTAACTGAGCAAACTTGCTACTATTCACATCTATGGCGGAGAGACAGGGATTCGAACCCTGGGTACCTATAACAGTACACACACTTTCCAAGCGTGCGCCTTAAACCACTCGGCCATCTCTCCAAACTATAAATTTTCTATATCAAATTATTGCAATATAAAATCTTTATACTGTTCATAATTTTCAATTAAATATTTTGGAAATGAATTATCTAAATTAACCATATAATAATGGTGACCTCTATCAAATAAGTCTATTCGTTTTTTAATTTTAGATCTTATTATATCAGGTGAAAAAAATTTATTCTTATTAAACTCTGTGTGAGCAAATGTTTTTAATTTTGTTGAAATTTTTTCAGGATCCATAATATTATTAAAATGCCATCCAGCATTATTAAAAACTTGAATATTTTTTTCTTTATCGATTCTCAAAAAACTATACTTCAAATTTTTTAATCTCACTTTTTGTCTCATAAAATCAATTGATTTTAAATCCTTTTTTTTAGCTACTCTAGTACCTTCCCAAGGTGACTCATGAGGATTAAATAAATTAAATTTATAGTTAAAACAATTTTGAAGGAAGACTCCATATTTTTTCTTTAAATCAAAATTAATCAAAATCTTTGGATTTGGTATTTCGTCAGGATCAGAAAAAAAAATATAATCATGAGGCTTTGCATCTTTTAAAGATTTCAATAAAAAATCTCTTTGATATGCTTGAGTTTTCCAGGGATCAGAGATATTGGGAAATTGTTCTTCTAATACAATATAAATAATTTTATGTTTAAATTTATTTAATTTTTCAATTTTAAAATTTAAATCTTTTGGTTTACCTTTATGATCAAATCTAGACTCACATATTACAAATTTATCTACATATTCATTTAGGATATTAATTCTTAGGTTTGCTTGTAAATTTTCATTAAAAAAAGTTATGCAGTCATAAATTTTACTTTTCATTTTAGATTAATTTTTTTAATATTGATATTTTGATCAAACATTTTTTTTAGATCATCCATAAGTTTAAATTGAGGCTCCCAGCCAGGGTAATTATAAATTCTCTTAAGGCATTTCATTGGTTCATTTTTTCTATACCTTAAAACACCAATTTTAACTTTTAACTTTTTATTTAAAATTTTTTTTAAGTTTTTAACTAATTGGATTAATTTAATAGGTTTTTTTGAGCTTACTGTGTATTTTTTAAATCCTTTTAATTTTCTTTTTTTAATATCAATGCAAATTTTACTTATAAGCGAACATATATCTAGCACATTTACCAGGTCAATCTCTTGTTTACCAGGTGACAGATTTAATATTTTTTGATTACTATAATTTTTTAACAACAAATTTAAAATTTTATTTCTATTATCACCTTCACCATATGTGTCAAAAATCTTTAGAGATATTACAGTTGTTTTTTTATCAACAAAATATTGAAGTAAATAATCACTTGCATGTTTAGTAGCAGCATAAAAACTATTTGGTTGATATTTACCCTTCTGATCAAATTCCCATCTTGATCCAAAAGTAACATAGCCAATAAAATTTTTATTTTTTTTTGCTTGGTTTAAAAAACCTGATTGTGAATATAAATTTGAATAAATAAGTTCTTCTATTGATTTTAAACTATCATCAACTATTTGTGAAGCAGCACAATTGATTATTATGTCTGGTGAAAAAATTTTTATTTCTTTACAGACGTTTTTAAACCAATTTTTTTTTGATTTACTATAAGATGAAAAATTTCTTATATTGTTTTTCTTTTTTAAATAAGAAGATAAACTTTTCCCTAAAAAACCATTTGATCCAATTATACCTATCTTCATTTTATTTTTTCATAAATTCATTAAATGTTTGAAGTTTTTTATCTTTTTTAGAAATGATAAGTTTTATTTTAGGTTTGCTAAAAAGTATACTATCTGGTCTAATCCCAAATTCTTTCTTTAAGTTATATGGTTTTGAACAATATGTAATAACTACTGTTTGGTTTTCTAGAGCTATTATTCCGTGAATAAACCCTTTAGGAATTAATATTGCAATTGGTATCTTTGAATTAATTGTTTTTTTGTATACTTTTCCATATGTTTTTGATTTTTTCCTTAAGTCTACAGCTACGTCTAATATCTTTCCTTTGGCACAATAAATTAATTTATCTTGTGCATATCTTCCTACTTGAGAATGCATTCCTCTAAAACTACCTTTTTTTGATATACTTATATAACTTTCATAACATTCATTTTTAAATTTTTTTGAATTTGATTTGTTAAATATTTTTACAAAAGAACCTCTTGAATCTATGTATTTTTTAAATTTTATTTCTACTAAGTTTTTAAAAATTGTTTTTTTAATTTCCATGTATAGCTTTATAAAGCTAAAGTATAATTTATGGAATTTAATAATTTAAAGACTTACTGCATAACAAGTGAAAACGTAAATCATTTAAAAAACTTGAATCTTAAGGTTATTGTTGGAGGTGCCCACTATAAAAAAGAAAAATTTCCTGAAAATTGGTTAAAAGACAATTTAAACAATAATATATCTGCTAAAAATAAAAATTTTGGTTCGTTAACTTCTATTTACTGGATTTGGAAAAATGAACTAAATAAATACAAAGAAAATACATGGATTGGAATTTCACACTATAGAAGATTTTGGCTTAAAGATAAACATGACAAAATTATTTCATTACAAAATTTAAATGAAAATTTGTTAGATAATATTTTAGATCATAATCTAGATTTTGAAGCCTTTGTTGCTTCATCATTAAATTTGACTGGCTACAAACTTATAAAACTTCTTAAAAAAGCACCTAAAAATATTTTGTATGACCCCTCAATCTTAATAAATAAGAATAAACATAACATCAAACTTCACTTTGATATGTTCCATCTTTATCAAGGATTAGAAAAAGCTGCAAAAGTTATGAATAGTGAATTTAAAAATGATTTTTTAAATTATATTCATACTCAAACTGAACTTTTTTCTCCGTTTAGTATTTTTATACTTAAAAAAAATAAGTTTAATGAATTATGTGAAGCTACTTTTGAATGGATTCATAATTGTGAAAATATTTTTGATATCAATGAACTACATGGGCATGGGCAAATACGACTATTTGATTATTTAGCTGAAAGGTTTTTTTCATTTTGGATTAAAAAAAATACTAACTATAAAGTTTGCCCCTTTGTATTCTTTGACCCAAGATTAAGTGGTTCTTCTATAATCCAATAAAATAGTTTTTTCTATTTATGCATCTTTGTTAATTTTTAACACTCCGATAAATGCTTCTTGAGGTATCTCAACCTTTCCAAACTGTTTGCCTCTAGCTTTTCCTTTTTTCTGTTTATCTAGTAATTTTCTTTTTCTGTCTCTGGCACCACCACCATGAATTTTAGTTAATACGTCTTTTTTGAAACCTTTAATAGTCTCTCTTGCAATAATTTTGCCACCAATAGCTGCTTGAATAGGTATCATGAAGTTGTGTCTAGGGATTAAATCTCTTAATTTTTCACAGACTTCTCTACCAACTGTTTGTGCAAAGTCTTTATGTACCATCATTGATAAGGCATCTACCGGTTCGGCATTTACAAGTATTCCAAGTTTTACCAAATCGCCCTCTCTATGACCTATAATCTCATAATCAAAACTAGCATAACCACTGGTCATCGACTTTAATCTGTCATTAAAATCAAATACGACTTCATTTAAAGGAATTTCGTAGTTTAAAACTGCTCTATTTCCTGAGTAACTTAAATTAGTCTGCACTCCTCTTTTATCTTGGCAAACTTTTATAATTGCTCCCAAATACTGATCTGGAGTAATAACTGTTGCTTTAATCCAGGGTTCCTCAATATAATTAATTAACGTAGGTTCTGGTAAGCTTGAGGGGTTTTGTAGCTCTATTACCTCACCTTTGTTCATGTGAACTTTATAAACAACACCAGGCGTTGTCGTTAATAAATTTATATCAAATTCTCTCTCTAGTCTTTCTGTAATTATTTCTAAATGTAATAAACCTAAAAACCCACATCTGAATCCTAACCCTAAAGCAGAAGAAGATTCTGCTTCATATGAAAAACTAGCATCATTTAGTTGAAGTTTACCCAAACCATCTTTTAATTTTTGATATTCTGAGCTATCTACAGGAAATAACCCACAAAATACAACTGGCTTACTCGGTTTAAATCCTGGCAGTGCCTCTTGAAGTGGTTTGCTTGCGTCACAAATAGTATCTCCAACTTTTGTTTCTGATAAAATTTTTATTCCTGTCGTTATAAAACCAATTTCTCCAGCGTTTAATTCATTAACATCTGTTGCTTTTGGTGTAAATACCCCTACTTTTTCAATTATATATTCTTGATTTGTGGACATCATTTTTATCTTCATATTTTTAGAAATTTTTCCATCAATAACTCTAATTAAAATAACCACTCCTAAATAAGTGTCATACCAACTATCAACTAATAAACATTTTAAATCTGAATCTTTTTCACCTTCCGGAGCTGGCAACGATACTATAATTTGTTCTAGAATATCCTCTATACCCTCACCTGTTTTTCCAGAGCAAGGTATGGCATTTTCAGTATCAATACCTATTACATCCTCTATTTGTGTCTTTGTTTTTTCTAAGTCTGATGCTGGTAAGTCAACTTTATTTAAAACAGGAACTATTTCATGCTTAGTATCTAAAGCTTGATAAACATTTGCCAATGTTTGTGCCTCTACTCCTTGTGTGCTATCAACAATTAAAATAGATCCTTCACATGCATAGAGAGATCTACTAACTTCATAACTAAAATCTACGTGTCCCGGAGTATCAATAATGTTTAAAATGTACTCTTTACCATCTTTTGCTTTATAATTAAGTTTAACAGTTTGAGCTTTAATAGTTATCCCTCTTTCTCTCTCAATATCCATTGAGTCTAAAACTTGCGCCTTCATCTCTCTTTCAGTAAGGCCTCCACATGTGTGAATTATTCTATCTGCTATAGTTGATTTACCATGGTCTATGTGAGCAATAATTGCAAAGTTTCTAATATGATCAATTTTTGTCATAATTACGATCTAATCGTTGCACCAGTTTTTGATTCAACGGTTGAAATAATAAGTTGATTAATTTTATTTAAATCATCTTCTGTTAATGTTTTTTCTAAAGATTGAATAGTTATATTTAATGCAATTGATTTTTTACCCTCAGGAATATTAGCTCCTTCGTAAACGTCAAATACTTTGATAGAACTTACTAATTCTTTATCTACATTAGAGATAATCTCAATTAACTCTTGAACTTTAAAATTTTTATCTAAAATAAAAGCAAAATCTCTTTCTGATTTTTGAAAATCTGAATATTTGTATTGAGTTTTTTGATCTTTTAATGATTTTTTTGGTTGTTTTAAATTGTCTAAAAATATTTCAAATCCTACTAATGCTTCAACTTTTATATCTAATTTTTTTAATATACTTGGATGAATATCGCCAAAAAAAGCTACAACTTTTTCTTTACCTTTATTTAAAAATATTCTTCCCGATTTGCCTGGGTGATAATAGCTTGGCGTTTCATCATCAATATAGAGCTTATTTTTATTGTAGCCTGCTTCAACTAAACTTTTGATAACATCACTTTTAACATCAAATATATCAACTAGTCTTTCTTTTTCCAGCCAACTCTGTCTAGCCAATTTTCCTGATCTTAATCCACTAACTACAGTCTGTTGCTCTCCTGGTTGTGATCCTGAAAAAGTTGGACCTATTTCAAATACTGATAGATCTTTAAATCCCCTTCCTAAATTCTTACTCAAATGAATAATCAAATTAGAAAAAATTGAACTTCGCAATACATCCAAATCAGAACTTATAGGATTAATTATTTTAATTTCTTTATTATCTTCAATGAATAGTTGATTAATTTTACTATCAGTAAAAGACCATGTAATAGCCTCAAGATAACCCTTAGAAGCAATAGATCTTTGTAAAAAATGAAATAACTTTTGTTTTAGATTTAATGTTGGTTTTTTTCTAACTTTTTCAGGTTCAATCATTTTAATTTGGTCATAACCTTTGATTCTTACAAGCTCTTCTACAACATCAACTTCTTGGGAAATATCAGGTCTCCAAGATGGTATAATGATGTAAAGCATCTCTTTATCTTCTTTTGTTTCAAATCCTAGATTATTTAGGATTGTGATCATTTCTTTTTTATTGATATTAAATCCAGTAATTTTTTCAAATAAAGAAGGATTGAATTTTAATGATTTTTTTTTAAAATCCTCAATTTTTTGAATATCAAATTCACTAACTTCACCACCACATATTTCTTGTATTAAGTTAGCAGCTCTTGCAAGTCCCTGCTCAATTGATAATGGGTCAATACCTCTTTCAAATCTAAATTTTGCATCTGTATCTATATTTAAAATTTTAGAAGATTTTCTGATTGATCGTGGACTAAAATAAGCAGACTCAATTAATACATTTTTTGTATCTAATGCAGTTCCAGTTCTTGTACCTCCTATTATACCACCAAGACCCAATACACCTGATGCATCTGATATGACACACATCTCATCGTATAGTTTATATTCTTTATTATCTAATGCCTCGAATGTTTCACCTTTTTTAGAATTTCTTACAATTATTCCTTTATCTATTTTATCAACATCGTATGCATGAAGTGGTCTATTTAAATCAAACATTACATAATTTGTAATATCAACTATTGCAGAAATAGGCTTTTGACCTAGAGAAATTATTTTTTCTTTTAACCATTCTGGACTTTCTATATTTTTT